>Ga0070741_10004608_pt1 | contig 31958 bp, 33 predicted proteins | sample Coa_R1_4_FD_66440 | JGI IMG/M metagenome (GOLD analysis project Ga0070741, IMG submission 66440) | Surface soil microbial communities from Centralia Pennsylvania, which are recovering from an underground coalmine fire - Coalmine... | ecosystem: Environmental > Terrestrial > Soil > Unclassified ... | reverse complement strand
GCTCATCGAGCGGTACAGCTCCGTCTGAAACATCGGCATCATCGACATGTCGATGACTTCGCGTTCGATGGGACGGTCCCAGTTGATGGTGGTGGAAACGTTCCACTGATCGCGCTTCGCGTTTTCGTAAAGCCGATCCATTTGCGGATAGAGAACGTCGTAGTTCCAGTGAAAGACGTTGTGAAGGTCGCTCTTTACCTCGGTCCTTTCCGTGAACATCACTGATTGCCTCCCGGTCATTTGCGGGCATCGGGACGGGCCGCGCGTTCCAGGCCTCCCAATGCAAAGTTGACGGTGGTTTCCTTGAGGTCCGCGAGCGGCAGATTCTCACGCTCGAGGAGCCAGGTGATCGCCTGCGAGAGCATCCCGATCGTCAGATGAGCGACCGCGTCCGCCTGCGCCCCAATTGCAGGCTCAAGGTCATCGCGGAGATCGTTGATGAAGATCTCATGGACCCGGACCATCAGGTCCAGAAACGCCGGCCCGTGGCCGAAGACGATTCGGAACGTCTCGGGCGCCTCCGCGGCGGCATCGAGGATCGTATTGATCGTGATCCTCAGCTTCTCCGCGGGGTCCCCCACCCCCTGCTTCGCCTCTATCAGCTCTTCACGCAGCTTGCCCGCCCCATAGTCGACAAGCTCGATAAAAATCTCGTTCTTGGTCTTGAAGTGGAGATAGAACGTGCCAAGACCGACGTCCGCCTCAGATGCGATGTCCGAGATGCGGGTGTTGTGGTAGCCCTTGCGCGCAATCACGCGCTCGGCCGCTTCGAGCAGGTCAACACGGGTCTTTTCCCGCCTGCGCTCGAAGCGATTCGGCCCTGACTCCCTCAGAGGTCGCACGGTGTCGGTCATCGGATGAATCTGTAGTCGATCATGAATTGCGAGTCAATTTCGACTCGCGCTTCATAACTGAAGCAAGATTCATTTACCATTACAGCATTCCCGCCGGCCTCTAGCAAGGAAAAATCTATTGCTGGGCGCCGCTGTCGCTCCCGCCCGATTCCATCGTGTCTTCGGGAGTGATCTCTTCGGGAAGGATGACCGGCTCGGAGAAGTCGGACGAAAGACCGCAGCAAAGCAGAAAACTCGAGCCGGCGCGCGGCTGCGCCGCATAGGCCTGCAGCGATCCGTCCGCAAGCACCTTCACGGCCTCGTAGCTCGTAGTGCCTGATGAACGCTCGACGGTGAAGACGTAAAAGCCTCCGCGGTCCAGCGGCTCCGGCGGGCCCTCATCCGGCAACACCTGGTAGAAGTGCGGAGGAACCTTGCCGTACTCCAGTTCCTTGACCTCCCATCCGGCGCTGCCCAGGTCCGCGATACGGCCCGCAAGACTCCTGTCCGCCTTGATTTCCCAGATCGGTACACCGCCGTCGAAGCGGATAATCGAAGCGGCACGCCCGGAGCGGCTTTGGAGATTTTCGATAACTTCGGCGCCGAAGAACTTGCTGACGATCACGCGTTCGAGCGAATCCCCGGAACGGCTGTAGTTGATCTGGACCTTGGCGATCGGAGGCGGCTGCGGCTCTCCGGTTCCCGTATCGGCAGCTCCTTCCTCGAGGTCCGGTCCCTCGGTCTTCTTCCAGAAACCGCAGCCGGAAGCGATGATCGCGGTCGCGATGAATATCGCAAGTATCAGCCGGACTGGGCCAAATCGCCCGGGCACGCCAAGGCGCCTTGCGAAAGATGGGCGCGGGTGGACGGCGGACCGGGCGCCGCAAGCTGGATTCTTCATCGCGGTGTTCTGTCGGGCAGTCCCGGTGCCCCGCACGGGACTCGAACCGGAAATTCGGCCTCAACTCCGCTTCTAATCTACGCGCAGGTGCGAAGTGGTCTCAACCCATCCGCCGGTCTCGCCGAGGGAAAGGACCGGAGCGTCTATTTGACCGGGGGCAGGAAGTCGGGGAAATCCCGCGAGGGCTTCATTTTCCATGCCGGTTTGCGCTTTTCGAGAAAGGCGGTGACGCCCTCGCGCGAATCGGCCTGCTTGCCCACCCATTGAAACGCGTTCGAATCGATCATCTGCGCCTTTTCGAGTTCATCCTCGGCGAGCAGGCTCCAGATGAGCCGCTTGGTCATCGCGACCGAGACCGGCGCGGTGTTTTCCGCGATATCCCGCGCCATCTCGCTCACGCGGTCTTTGAATTCCGCATCCGGCCACACGTGGCTCACGATCCCGAACTCGAGCGCTTCCCGCGCGCTTATGATCTTTCCGGTCATGAGGAGCTCGCAGGCGCGGGCAAGACCGATTTGGCGTGGAAGGGTCCAGAGGCTTAGAGCCTCGGGAATCACGCCGCGGCGCACGAAGACGAACCCGATCCGCGCGCTTTCCGCCGCCACCCGGATGTCCCATTGCATCGGAAGGGTGATTCCAACGCCGACGGCGGGCCCGTTGATCGCGGCGATGATCGGCTTTTTCATGTTCCAGGGGCGGACAGGCGGCCACTCCTGTATTTCTCCGCGCTCGCGGCGCCGGTCGTAGTTGAACGTGTCGCCGCCGGCCGCGGAAAGATCCGCGCCGGCGCAGAACGCCCGGCCTGCTCCGGTCACCACGATGACGCGGACCGAGTCGTCGGCATCGAGTTCGGCGAATGCGCGGGACAGCTCCGAGCCCATCGTCGCGGTGTAGGCGTTGAGCTTTTCGGGGCGGTTGAGGGTGATGGTTGCTACGCCGTTGGTTACGTCCAAAAACAGCGCGGTATATGCCATCGCACTCGTCCCTCCTATGTGAGCGGGCGAAGCCCTGATGCGCTTATAGCGCCGGCGGTCGGCGATCGAAAGCGCGCGGCTTCATTTGCTGAAGTCGATGGGCTGTCCGCAGGCATCGCCGCCGGCATTGTAGTCGTAAACCATCCTGCCCCCGTAATCCGCTCCCCACGCCATCAACAGGCAGGCAACCGCGAGCCCCGCAACGAACAACCATCGCCCCCGCCGCGGCATCGGACGGCGCACAATCGCCCACAATGCCAGAATTCCGGTCAGCGCCGAGACCGCGATCATGAGGTTTCGATGATGGTCGAGCAGGGCTTCGCGCACCGACGGCGCCACCATCACTCCATCGTAGGCATACAGACCGGTTGCAACCGCGGCGGCCGTTCCCGCCGCGGCAAAAAGCAGCATCCACAAAGCCGCCCATACGACGGATTCTCTTTGGATCGCGGCGCCCGCGACGTATAGGACGGCGGCTCCGATCAAAAACGCGATCGGAAAATGAACCACCAGCGGATGAAGGTTCTGAAGATGGCCCGCACCCGGCAACAGCCGCTCGATCACGCCCGTCCTACTTCACCGATTCGACGGTGAGGAAATTGACGCCGCCCTTGCTGTACTCCTTGCCGGTGACGGTGACCTGAGCTTCCATCTTGTCGTACACGGAATCGGGAAGCGGCTCGTCGTTCTTGGCCGGCAGGAGCACATAGATGTTGCCGGTGCCGTTTTCGACGAGCGACACGGGAATTCCCTTGCGGACGCATTCGACGGCGCACTTCTGATGGCTCGACCCCTTGGCGCCCATGGCGCCGTAGCAGTAGCTGTCCTCGAGGGTTCCGCTGACCGACTTGTCGGCGGCAAGGACCTGGCCGGCAACGCCGGCGGCAAGAAACAATCCGAACGAGGCGATGGCGAGTTTCTTCATGCTTCCTCCACGGGTGTAGGTTTGTTCAAGGTCTCACGCGGCGGCCGCGTGAGCCTGAAAATTACCGTGATGTATACGGCTATCTGCGGGCCGATCGCGCCTCGACGGGCGAATCGACGCCGCCGAACAGCTCGCGCCATCGCGCGCGCTTGCGCGCGCCTCTCGGGCGCGCCCCAAGCCGCGCAAGATGATGTTCGAGGACTTCCTTGAGCTGCTCGTTGAGCCGCTCAATCTCGACTTCCTCGGGCATCTTCGGCCGCGGTTGTCCTTCCTGCATTCCCGCGCGCCGCCGTCCGTAGAGCTGCTGGAGGCGAAGCTCCGCCTTCGCCAGCATCGCCTTGTACTTGTAGTCGAGCCGGCCGAGGTCGTCGGCAAGACTGGCAAGCTCGACGTAACGGCGGCGCATCCGCCACCATTCGAACAGCGTCACCACCATCACCCCGAACATCAGCAGCGCGGCGACGCTGGTCGTCAGCGCGGTGGCGTGCCACCACGGCAGCGACCTGAGGCTCACCTCGAGGCTCTGGTTTTCGGCGGTCAGGTCCTGCACGCGCTCGCGCAACGTGTTCAGTTCCTGTTCCTGGCGTCCGGCCTTCTGCTCGACGCTCTGGGCCTGCGCGCTCAGGACATTGACCTGCTGTTGAAGGCTGTTCACCTGCGCGATAAAGGGGTTCGGAACCTTGAGCTCGTCTCCCGCCATCAGCTCGTCGTCCGGATGAAGCCGGTTCATCCGCGCGAGTTCCTCCGGCGTGATTCCGAACATCTGGGCGACCGAGCCGAGCGAGTCGCCGGGACGAATCGTATAGGGGATGATATTGCGCGGTTTCGGCGGCGGCTTGGGGGCCGCTTCGACTCCGGCCGGAGGACGAGCCGGGGCCGCCGCGGCTTCCGCCCCGGGGCCGGCCACCGCGCCGTACGGCGTTCGCACTATGGACGACGGAGGACTGGACGGCGGAATGGTGGTCTCCGAGAATCCAACGGTCTGCGCGAAACAGGCGGTCGCGGCGGCAAGCCCGCACACAACCGCCAGAGTCATTCTGAATAACCTGACGATGATTACTCCGGATGGCATCGAGCTCCGCCAGTCCTGTCTACCAGCGTAGTCTAACATAGAGCTGGAGCAAATACCGTGCGGAACCGCGAACGCTTCGACGGAATCGATCTCGCCCGCAAGTCGATCGAGACCGAAGGCGACCTCGGGACGGCGTTGGCAGCTTCAGTTCCAGAAACCTGCTTATACCGCGCGCCCGCGAATCACAAGCCGCTTCAGAGCGGACTGGCGTTCAGTCGCCTCGGCGGGTGCATCGCGGCATAAGCCGCGCCCACCACTCCGCCGATCGGACCCAGCGAGGCGCGAACGATCCGCGCTTCAGCGGCGATCGCCGCGAATGCCCGGCGTTTCACCTCCGCCGCCATCGCGCGCCGCATGAATCCCAGCGCACCCGCGACTCCGCCGCCGATCACCACCAGCTCCGGATTGAAGATATTCATGAATGAAGCGATCGCGATGCCGAGGTAGCGGCCGGCGGCCTCGAGCGTTGCGACGGCGATTCGGTCGCGCTTGCGCGCCGCTGCCGTCAGGCCGCGCACGCTGAAGTTTCCGGAATCGTCAAGGTAGCGCGCCGGAATCGAACGCGCTCCAATCCGCCGCTCGATCATTCGCCTCATCCCCGATGACGACGCGTAGGATTCCAGGCATCCCCGGGACCCGCAATCGCAGGGTATTCCGTCGGGCTCGACGACGATGTGGCCGAGTTCAGCCGCCATCCCGCTGCGGCCGTGAACGATCGCTCCATCGACTATAAGACCGCCGCCCACGCCGGTGCCGAGCGTGAGCAGGACGACGTTGCGATGGTTGCGGGCGGCACCGCGCCAGAATTCGCCGAGCGCCCACGCGTTGGCGTCGTTCTCCACCACGATCCGCCGATTCAGCATCGCCTCAAGCCGATCACGGAGGGGAAAAGCCCGCCACGACGCGACGTGCGGCGCCGCCATCACCGTTCCGGTGTGGACATTCAGCGGCCCCGGGACGGCGATGCCGACCGCGCTCGGCGCACCCATCCCGCGCCCGCGTGCGGCATCCTCAAGAGCGCGCACCTGGTTAACGATATTGACCGCTACGGTTTCCGCATCGGAGTCCGCGTGCGATGGCCCCCGCCGCAGCATCAGGATGCGGCCATCGGGGGAGACCGCCGCGCATCTGATGTTGGTCCCGCCCATGTCGAGACCGATCGCGTAACGTCTCATCGCCGACTTACGCGGGCCTCACTCTCGTCATCGCGAGGAATTCGCGATTGCCCTTTGCCCCGGCGATTGGAGATTCGATCGCGCCCACCACCATCAGGCCGATGCCGCGGGCGAACTCGAGCAGCTCCTCGAGCACCGCGCGGCGCATCGCCTCGTCGCGCACGATGCCTCCCTTGCCGACTTTTCCTTTGCCGACTTCGAATTGCGGCTTCACGAGCGCGATAATCTCTGCTTTTGGGGCGGCCAGTGCAAGCACCGCGGGCAGCACGATTCGCAGCGAAATGAAGCTCGTGTCTATCGTGACAAGGTCGGGCCGATAGGGCAGCATCTCGGGCGTCAGAAGCCGGATGTTGGTGCGATCCATCACGGTGACGCGCGGGTCCGTGCGAAGCCTCTCCACGATCTGCCCGTAACCGACGTCCAGCGCGACGACCCGCGCGGCGCCGCGTTTCAGCAGAACGTCGGTGAACCCTCCGGTGGACGCTCCCACGTCGAGAGCGAGCCGCCCTTGCACGCGCACCTGGAAGTGATCGAGGGCCGCTATGAGCTTGTAGGCCCCACGGCTTGCGTATTCAGGAGCGGAGCCAACGATTGCTATGTCGGTGTCGGGGGAGACCCTGATGTCGGGTTTGGCGGCGGGACGCGAATTCACCCGCACCCGCCCTTCCATGATGAGGCGGCGGGCGGCTTCGCGGCTTTCGGCAAGCCCGCGCCGCGCCATCTCGCTGTCAAGCCGCGAGCGCATCGGCATTCGCCCCGCGCGAGCGCGGCGGCCTCAGAAGGGTTCGTCCTCTCCGTTTCCGGAGTCCGAGCGGGCGGAAGGGTCGTCGAGCGGCGAGGTGGCCAGCCGCCCTTCGCTGTCACGGGTGAGCTGTTCGACCTTGCGCTCGACCTCGTCGAGTTTCTGATTGAGGGACTTGACCAGCGCCACGCCGCGTTCGAAGGCGCTGATCGATTCCTCGAGCGTAAGCTCACCGGAGTCGATTTGGTTGACGATCGCTTCGAGATCCTTGATTTCGTCCTCGAATTTCCTGCCTTTGGCCGCCATTGCGTTTCAGTTTTCGCGCGCGACGGTTCGCGCGCGGAGACTCCCCTTCATGAGTTGTATCCGAAGCTCGTCCCCCACCTCGACCGCCGATGCCTCGACCACGATCCGAGAATCGCTCGCGCGGCGCACGACCGCGTACCCGCGCTCGAGCACGCGCAGGGGCGACAGCGAGTCAAGCCGCGCCGCCATCTCTGCAACCCGATGACGCCATCGGCCCATCGCGGTTTCCATCGCGCGCCTGAGCCTCGGCTCGGTCTCCGCCACGCGAATCGATTGTTCGTGCACGCACCGGGCGGCTCGATGGGCGAGAGCCAGCGAGAGGCGGGCGACCCGATGGCGAAGATCCCGGATTACGGCGTTGGGCGGGCGCAGCCTGAGTGACAGGTTGCCGAGCGCGGTTCGGGCGGCCGCGACCCGCTCGCGAAGCGCCCGCTGCAGCTCGTCCTCCAGCTCCGACAGCTCCTCGCGCGCGCGAGCCGCAATGGCTCCGGGATGCTTGAGCCGGATGGCGAGATCGTCGGTGGTTTCGCGCAGGCTTGCGACTTCGCGCCCCATCGCGGCGACCAGGGCGGCGCGATCCGCCTCGATTCGCTCGCGCAGCTCCGCAAGGCTCGGCACGACCATCTGCGCCGCGGCAGTCGGAGTCGGCGCTCTCGCATCCGCGACGAAATCGGCGATCGTGTAGTCGATTTCATGACCGACGGCGGAAATCACGGGAATGGAGGAGCGGAAGATCGCCCGCGCCACGATCTCCTCGTTGAACGCCCATAGATCTTCGAGCGAGCCGCCGCCGCGGCCGACGATAAGCACCTCCGCGCGCCCATCCTCATTCAAATCGGCGATCGCCTGAGCGATCTCGCGCGCCGCGCCGTCACCCTGCACCCTGGCGGGGCGCACCAGCAGATGAACATTGGGAAAGCGATCGTGAAGGATTCGGATGATATCGCGCAGGCCGGCACCGCCGAGGGCCGTGACGATCCCTATCACCCTTGGCAGGAACGGGATCTGACGTTTGCGCTCCTTGTCGAACAGGCCTTCGGCGGCAAGCCGCTTCTTGAGCTGTTCGAAGGCGATCTGCAGCGCTCCGATACCGCGCGGTTCGATCTCGTCGGCGATTATCTGGAGAGCGCCGCGCGCTTCGAAAACGTTGGCGCGCCCATGAATCATCAGCGCCATCCCGTCGCGCACCTGGAAGCGCAACCGCTGATGGTCGCTGCGGAACATCACGACATTGATCGCGCTGCGATCGTCCTTGAGAGTGAAATAGAGATGGCCGGAGGCGGGAATGCGCGAGTTGGAAACCTCGCCCACGACCCACAACCCGTCGAGATTTGCCTCCAGCGTATCGCTGATCACGCGGACAAGCTGCGTCACGCTGAGCGCCTTCGCAGCCCCTGCTCCGAAGCGCCTCTCAAGCTGCTCGTCCATGACCATGCAACTTACCACAAGTCACTTGATGGTTGAGCAAGCGGTCGAAGGACGCGGCGGGAGCCATCATCCCCGCCCCGGAGCCCGCGCGAGCAGTTTTTCGACCACGCCTATTCCGAGCGGCTCCTTGTATCGCATCGTCCCAAGGCACGGCACGTCGACGAGGCGCGAGAGCGATGCCGCGTTGGTCGCCGCCGCGGGAGAGATCGCCGGCTCGACGTCGTTGAGAATCCATCCGGCAATCGCCAATCCCTTGCTCGCCGCGTAACGCATCGTCAGCACCGCCGCATTGAGGCATCCGAGCCGATTCGCCACGACCACGATCAGTTCGAGGTCGAGCGCGGCGGCGAGATCGGCAAAATCAGCCTTCCACGTAAGCGGCACCGCGAGTCCGCCCGCTCCCTCCATCAGCACGATGTCGCTTTCGGCCACTATTCGATCGAAGCACTCCGCGATCCTGCCGAGGTCCGGAGCCGGCAGAGCGTCGATTTCAGCCGCGACCGCGGGCGCGAGCGGACTTCGGTACCGATGGGGACACACGAGGTCGAGCGGGAGGATCGATCCCGCGGCGAGCATCAACGCGCGGGCATCCTGGGGATCCAACTCTCCCCCTCTTTCCTCGCATCCGGTTTCCGCCGGCTTCATCACCCCCACCCTGAACCCGCGGGCGCGAAACGCGAAGCCCAGGGCGCATCCCACGGTGCTCTTGCCGACGCCGGTGTCGGTGCCGGTGATGAGAAAGTTCAGGCTCATCCCCCCACGACCTCTCGGATCGAATCGTAGGTCGCATCCATCAGCATCGCGAGTTCGTCCGCGCCGATCGAAAGCGGCGGCATCAGGATGATCACGTCGCCGAGAGGCCGGATGATGACGCCCTTGTCGCGGGCGCGCCGGATCACCTGATGGCCGATGGTGCGCGCGGGATCGAACCCGACCCGCCTTGCCGGATCCTCCATCAGCTCAATCCCCACCATCAACCCGCATTGCCGGATATCCGCGACGTGGGAAAGGCGGGTGAACCTGCCGGAGAGATCGCGTTTGAGTTCATCGATTCTCGGCTGGATGCGCTCGACGATCCGTTCATCGCGAAACAGTTTCAGATTGGCAACGGCGACGGCCGCCGCGAGCGGATTTCCGGTGTAGGTGTGGCCGTAGTAGAAAGCGCGATATTCGGAGGGTTCGCCCAGGAAGGCCTCGAATATCTTCTCGGTCGCAAGCGTGGCGGCAAGGGGCAGATAGCCGCCGGTTATTCCCTTTCCAAGGCACATCAGGTCCGGGCGCAGATCGGCATGCAGCGACGCGAACATCCTGCCGGTCCTGCCGAACCCGGTCGCTACCTCGTCGGCGATCACCAGCGCTCCCGCCTCGCGCGCAAGCCGGGCGATTCCCTGCAGGTATTCGGCGGGATGGAACCACATGCCGGCGGCGCCCTGCATCATCGGTTCGATCACCAGCGCGGCAAGCTCCCCGCGATGCTCATCGATCATGCGCGCGGCCGCTTCCAGCGCCGCTCGCACCGCCGCCTCCGGCGGCATCCCGCGGTAGAACCTGTACACGTGGGGAGGGTCGGTCTTCAGCGCGGGGAACAGGAGCGGGCGTACGTGGCGATGGAAGTGCTCGCTGTAGCCAAGGCTCACGGAACCGATCGTGTCGCCGTGATACGACTCGGTAAGGGTGAGGAACAGCGTGCGCCCGCTCTGTCCCGTCAACTGCCAGTACTGCGCCGCCATCCGCACCGCCACCTCGACGGCCTCGGCGCCGGAATCCGAATAAAAGACGCGCGACAGACCCTCGGGAGCGATCGCGACCAGTTCGCGGGCCAGTTCGATCGCCGGCACATTCCCAAGCCCGAGCATCGTCGAATGAGCGATCCGTCCGGCCTGATCAGCGAGCGCGCGGTCGAGTTCGGCCTTGCGGTGACCATGGACATTGCACCATAGCGACGACACTCCATCGAGATAGCGCCGCCCGCTCACGTCTATAATGTAGTTGCCCTCGCCGCGCTCGATGATCACCGGATCCTCGCGCATCCACACCCGCATCTGGGTGAAGGGATGCCACACATGGCGATGATCATCGCGTTTAAGGCGTTCGTAGGTTTCCGTGCTCAATGCTGCCTGATCCTCTTCGGTTTGGAGTCTTATACGCCCGACCGGGATGTCGGTTTCATCGCGACCGGCCGCATCTCTCGAATCGCCTCCTCGAAAGCGGCGATCGCGAAGTCCAGATCCGCGCGCGAGTGCGCCGCCGTGGGCGTTACCCTGAGCCTCGCAGTGCCGCGGGGGACGGTCGGAGGACGGATCGCGACCACATACACGCCGCGCTCCATCAATTTTGCGGCCAGCGCGACCGCATCCGCCGACTCGCCGACGATAACGGGAAGGATCGGCGTTTCGGTCGGCGCGATCGCAAATCCGATGCGCTCGAGCGCCGCTCGCAGGTACGAAGCATTCTCCCACAGGCGGGCGATTCGGCCCGGCTCGGCGCGCAAAAGGCCGATGGCGGCGCGCGAGGCCGCGGCCATCGCCGGCGCAAGCCCGGTCGAGTAGATGAAGCTCCGCGAGCGGTTGAGAAGATAGTCGGTCAGCGCTCGCGAGCCCGCCACGTACGCCCCATACGCGCCCAGCGCCTTGCTCAGCGTTCCGACATGAACGTCGATCTCCCGCTCCAGTCCGAGTTGAGCGGCAAGGCCCGCCCCCGCCGCTCCCAGAACGCCGACGCCGTGCGCTTCATCGATCATCACGATCGCGCGATGGCGGCGCGCGACTTCGACTATCTCGCCAAGCGGTGCCAGGTCGCCGTCCATGCTGAAGACGGAATCCGTGACCACTATCCGCCGGCGCGCCGCCCGGCTTTCGCCGAGCAGACTCGCCAGATGGTCAACGTCGCGATGGCGGTAAACAAGAACGCGGGCGCGAGAGAGGCGACATCCGTCTATCAGGCTTGCGTGGTTGAGTTCGTCGCTGAAGACCACATCCTCGCTTCCGGCAATCGCGGTGATGACCCCGAGATTGGCGAGATATCCCGAGCCGAAAACGAGCGCGGAGCCGAGTCCCTTCCACGAGGCAATCTCCCGCTCCAATTCATGCAGGGGTGCGATGCTGCCGGCGATGAGCCGCGATGCTCCCGCGCCGACGCCGTACTTCCCGATCGCATCCTGGGCCGCCCGGGCAATCTCCGGATGAGACGCGAGACCGAGGTAATTGTTCGACGCAAGCATCAGCATCCGCCTGCCATCCACGAGGACCCATGGATCATGGGCGGACTCGACCACGCGCAGATGGCGGCGCAGCGAATCGCGTTCGAGCCGCGCGAGTTCGGCTTCCAGCTCCGAGTCGAAAAAACTCATTCCCGTTTTTCCCGAAATCAGATTTACGGCGACCCGGATTCCTTTAGCAGACCGCAAGCGACGATGCTTCCCCGGCGCAACCGCCCAATTTCCCGCCAGGCCCCGGAACGCTAGGATTCGCAGCGCAGGGTCTCGCGACGATCAGGAGGGACTTGGATGAACGAACACGGCACGGCCGCAAAATGGGAACGTTCGCGCGTGCGCCACAAGCACGATCATCCCCCGGTGGTCAACGTCAACATCCGCCACGACCAATCCCTGAGCCACGGTGAGAGGGTCGCGGATCGGTTCGCGGAGGTGATGGGCAGTTGGAGCTTCATCATCGTCCAGTCGGTGCTCCTGATGGGATGGATCGTTCTGAATGCCGTCGCGTACTTCCGCCATTGGGACCCCTATCCCTTCATCCTCCTGAACCTCGCTCTCAGCTTCCAGTCCGCCTACGCCGCTCCAATCATCATGATGTCGCAGAACCGGCAGGCCGACAAAGATCGGCTGATGGCGGAGCACGATTACGAGATCAACCTGAAGGCCGAGCAGGAGGTGAAATCGATAATGCATCACCTCGAGCAACAGGATGAGCTGATGATCGACATCCTCAAGCGTCTGGAAGCGCAGAGCCAGGTCCTGCTGGCGCGGGCGGCACCGGCGCAAAGTTGATCGCGGCGAACCGGCCCAAAAACAAAGCGGGCATCGGCGAAATGCCGGTGCCCGCTTTTTGTTTCCATCATACGGACGGTCAGTGCTGGCTCGCTTCGGTTGCGCTTTGCTGGATGTCGCCCTTGGCGAGTTGGACCTTGAAGGTATCCCAATGTTTGAGGATCTCGATCGCCTTTTCGAGCTGCACGTCTTTTTCCTTGTCCTTGTCGCCCTTCTGCGCCCTGGCGCTCTTTTCGGATTGCGTACGGGAAGCGGAAGGACTTGCGGTCGCCTGCGGCGCGGGAGCCTGCTCGTCGTTCTCGCGCGGAACGTGCTGTCCGTTCTGGAAATGATGAGGCAGATCGCTTTCGTGGATCTCCTGATGCTCGTCGACCTCGGCCCCGGGGATTTCCAGCGAGGCTAGCGTCGGCTTGGGCGGCTCCACGTCAACGTCCGGGGTTATTCCAACCGCCTGGATGGAGCGGCCGTTTGGCGTGAAGTAGCGCGCGGTGGTCAGCCGCAGCGCCGAATGATCGTCGAGCGGCAGGATGGTCTGGACGGAGCCCTTGCCGAAGGTCTGGGTGCCAACCACCACCGCGCGCCGCTGATCCTGCAGCGCACCGGCGACGATTTCGCTGGCGCTCGCCGTCCCGCCGTTCACCAGCACCACCATCGGAAAATCATCAAAGTCCTTCTTCTTGTGCGAGAAGAACTTCTGCTCCTGGTTCTCGAGACGGCCCTGCGTATAAACGATCATTCCGCCGTCGAGGAACTGATCGGAGACCTTGACCGCCTGCTGAAGCAGCCCGCCCGGATCGTCGCGCAAGTCGAGCACGAGGCCCTTGATACGACCGTGGTTTTCCTTCTCGAACTGCTCGAGCGCCTTCTGGACCGCATCATCGGTGTTTTCCTGGAAGGTGCTGATCCGGATGTAGTCGAAACCGTCATCGAGCTTCTTGGCCTTGACCGACGGGATTTTGATCACGTCGCGGGTAAGGCTGACGGTGAACAGCTCCGGCACGTTCTGGCGGTGGATGGTCAGCTTGATCTTGGAGCCCTTCGGACCCCGCATCCGCTTCACCGCCTCGGTCAGAGTCATGTCCTTGGTGAAATCGTTGTTGATCTTGATGATCTGGTCGCCGGCCTTGATGCCCGCGCGGTAGGCGGGGGTATCGTCAATCGGCGACATCACCGTCAACATCCCGTTCTTGATCGTGATCTCGATCCCAAGGCCGCCGAAGCTGCCCCGCGTCTCAACCTCGAGGTCCCGGTAGAGTTCCGGCGTCAGGTAGGCGCTGTGAGGGTCGAGCGACGAGAGCATGCCGGTAATCGCGCCGTCGATCAGGCGTTTGGTGGTGACGGGTTCGACGTAGTTTTTCTGCACGATCGCCAGCACGTTGGCGAAGGTTTCGAGTTCCTGGTAGGTGTCGTTCGGCAGCGCCTGGGCGCGCCGCACCGCGATCGACCCGAGCCCCAGGAAGGAGGCGATCATGAAGATCGCCAGGGTGATAGCCCAACGATTCCGCTTGATTACTGACATGCGTCACCGGCCATTGCGGGGTTCTTCAATTTAAGCAGAAGGCACGCCCCGATGCACAGGGTTCTTTTTTTCGCGTCCATCAGCTCGGCTTCGAATCAAGCAACTGCTTGAGAGCATCCTTGACGTCCGGGCGGGACCAGTCGAAAGCGCCCATGTGATGGGCGACGATGCGTCCCTGGCGGTCGATTATGAACGTTTCAGGCACGCCGCTCACCTCGTAAGCATCGCCCACCTTGTTCTCCGGGTCGAGCAGGACCTTGAAGTGATAGCCGTTCTTCTCGACGTACGGTGCGACCACGCCGCGCCCCTTGGTATCCTGGCTCACCGCGAGCATCACGAAATCCTTGTTGTTGCGGAACTCGTCGTACAGCGTTTCCATCGAGGGCATTTCCTCGCGACACGGTCCGCACCAGGTCGCCCAGATGTTCAAGAAGACCACCTTGCCGCGCAGGTCCTCGAGCGAGACCGTGCCGCCATCGAGGGCTTCGAGTTTGAAATTGGCGGCTTTTTCTCCAGCGGCGATGGCTGGGGGCGTCTCGTGACGCTCCTTTGGAACGATGCCGTAGTCATCACCAGCCGTCCGGGGTCTCTCCCCCAGATGTCCGACAACAAGCATCACGATACCGATGAAGGCGACTATCGCGGCCGCCGCGTAGATGACCTTGTTCTTCGCGTCCATCCGTTCAGGCGCGTATCGCTTCCTTTTCCGTAACGGTTTCGGTTCCGCCGGTTCCCGACAGGTACCATGCGACCGATCCAAAAATAACCATCCCGATGCCGATGAGTTGGGCCTCGGTCAGACCGATGAAAATTCGCGGGTTTATGCGGATGAATTCGACGACGAACCGTGCCGCTCCGGCCAGCATCAGGTACAGGTAAAAGAGCTTCCCGTCCGTCATCCCCTTGTCGCGAAGCCGCCACAGAACGAGAAAGATCCCGGTATAAAGCAGGGCTTCATAAATCGGGGCGGGATGCACCCGGACGCCGGAGAAGAAGCCCGACACCAACTGGCCGTTCGCATCGAGCTTCAGCACCGTCTGAGGGTTCCATCCCACGATCGCCTTCGGATACGCCATCGCCCACGGCAACGTCGAAGGCAGTCCCCAGTCGCCGTCACCCGAGAGCTGGCATCCGATTCGGCCGATCGCCTGTCCGATCGCGAGAGCCGGTGCGCACATGTCGGCGGTCTTCGGAAAAGGCACCCGGTAGTAACGCGAGACGAGGTAAGTGGCCAGGATGCCTCCGAACATCCCGCCGTACCATACGAAGCCCGAACCTGACAGGATCATCGACTTCGGATCCGCCCAATACACGGGAAAGTTGTTGACTATGTCGAGGAGCCGGGAACTCGCGATTCCCACGATCGCGGCCCAAACCACGATCGACGAGGCGTAGTCGGTGGTTATCCCGCGCCGGCGGCATTCCAGGGTGATCACGTAGTCGGCGGCCAGGAACCCCAGCGCCATCATCATCCCGTAGCTGTAAACTGCCAGAGGTCCGATATGAAAAAGAACCGGAATCATCGCCCGATGACACTATAGTAAGCTTTCGCGAGGGTCGAACGGAACATGCGCAGATGGGGACTTGCCGCGGCCTCGGGCTCCCTTTATAGGACGCAATCGTGCGTGCAGTTCTTCAAAGGGTAAGCAGGGCTGAAGTCAGGATAGATGGCCGCGTCGCGGGCCGGATAGGGCGAGGCTTCGTCGTCCTGCTGGGCGTCGCGCGGGGCGATGCGGACGCGGACGCGGATTTCATGGTCGATCGGACGCTTGGGGTGCGGGTGTTCGCGGACCAGGCCGGAAAGATGAACCTCGCGCTCGGGTCGGTGGCGGGCGAATTGCTCGTAGTCTCCCAGTTCACGCTGCTCGCCGACACCGACTCCGGACGCCGCCCATCCTTCATACATGCCGCCGCCCCCGATGAAGCGCGGCGGCTGTACGAACGCTTCATCTCGCTCGCCCGGCAACGCGGTGTTAGGGTTGAAACAGGAGAGTTCGGCGCGATGATGGAGGTCGAACTGGTAAACGACGGGCCCGTGACAATCCTCCTCGACAGCCGCAACAGGAAGTAGGAGAACGATGGCGCGCGCGGGATTCTACGCGGTCGAGTCCGGCAAAATCTCTTTCCGCCGCGACGGCTACTGGTACACCGACGACGAGCGGATCGACAATCCGCGAATCGCCCTGCTCTTCAGCAAGTCGATTCAACAAGCTCCCGACGGTTCTTACTTCCTCCAGGTCGGCGATGAGCGGGCGCCGATTACGGTCGAAGACACTCCCTACGTCGTGCGAACGCTGGAGGACGACGGGGCTGAGGGCTTCCTGATGGTCCTGAACGACGGAGAGCGCGAACCGCTCGATCCGTCAACTCTCGAAGTCGGCGCGGACAACGCGCTCTACACACGCGTGAAACAGAGCAGGTTTCGCGCCCGCTTCCTTAGAAACGCCTATTACCATCTCGCCGATCGGCTGGATTCCGACTCCGACGGAAGGTTCTTCCTTAATCTCCGCGGAATCCGCCATCCGATCGCGCCGGCCGCGAGCGCATCATCCTGAACCCAGGATCGACCATCGAAAGACCCGCGCTGCACATCGTGCTGGTGCGGCCGGAGATTCCGCAAAATACGGGATCGATAGCGAGGCTCGCGGCCGCGACGCGCATCCGGCTGCACCTGGTGGGTCCGCTCGGGTTCTCGCTCGAGGATCGCTACCTGAAGCGGGCGGGGCTGGATTACTGGCCGATGGTGGATCTGCAAACGTACGCGGGATGGAACGAATTTGCGGCGGCGCACGCCAACGTTCCGGCCAAGTTCTTCTCGGCCCGCGCCGCGAGGAGTTATCTCGAAGCGCGCTATTCCCCCGGCGACTACCTTTTCTTCGGAAGCGAAACCAGGGGGCTGGGCAAGGAAGTCCTCGAGCGAAACGCCGAGCGCTCCTTTCGCATCCCGATCTTCGAACCCCGCGTCAGAAGCCTCAATCTCGCCAACGCCGTCTCCATCGTGGTGTACGAGGCATTGCGTCAAATCGAACTCATCCGGTAAGCACAGGCTTCCCGCCCGCAGGCTCTCGGCGATGGCGACGTGATTCTAGGCGCGGCGCAGACCGCATCCTCCCGACCCGCAGCCGCATCCCTGTCCTGCCGGACGATGCCCCATGATTTCGTAGCCGGTCGCGGCCAGTCCGTCGGCATCGACCCACGAGATCGGTCCCGCCACCGGCTTTTCACAATGAACGCAGGCGCGATATTCGGAATGCGCTCCATCGAAGGCGACGAAGGTAAGCACGGTCTTCCCGCACGATTCACATGTCGCAACGGGAAAATTCGATGGCTCGGTGTTTCGCCGCGGCATCGCGCTATCCCTGGAGCATCTTGTGAAGCGATTCGAGGTCGCGCCGGACATCGGAAAGGACGCGGCGCGCCTCTCCGTCGACTTGCGACCTGCGCTGAGCTTCGGCCGCCGGCGTTTCAGCGCGCGCGCTTTTGGGAGCGTGTCCGGCAAGGAGATTTTCCAGGCCGTGCTCGCGGATGTACTTGTTCGCCCCCGCGATTGTAAAGCCCTCTTCGTGCAGCAGGCGCCTGATGAGACGAAGCACGCTTAGATCGCGCTCATGGTAGAAGCGATGGCGGCTTCGCGAATGGCGCGGCTTCAGAAAGGGAAACTGCGTCTCCCAGAAGCGCAGGACGTAGGTCTCCACGCCGATGACTTCGGCGGCTTCGCCGATCTTAAGTCCGCGCTCGGGCATCCCAGCGAGCATCGGGGTGGCGGACCGCGCGGGCGCCACGGCCCTGGGCTTGGTTCGCTTGGGCGCGGCGGTGCGGCGGCTTTTGCGAGTCATGACCTGTTGGAACTGCCGTTGTTGATCCGGTCCTTTAAGACCTGACTCGGTTTGAAGGATAGCACGCGGCGGGAGTCGATTGTTATGGGAGCGCCGGTCTGGGGATTGCGGCCCCGGCGGGCATTCTTGTGATTGACCACAAACGTGCCGAAGCCGGATATCTTGACCTTTTCTCCCTCGCGCAGGCTCTCGCGGATGATCGCAAAAACCGCTTCGACCACTTCGCAGGCTTCCTTCTTGGAAGAGCCCACGCGCTCGTAGATGAGATCCACGAGGTCAGCTTTGGTCATGCCCTGCGGCGTATTGGTCCCCACCCAACTCGCTACGAGCACGCTTACTGCCGCAACTCCGCCCCCAGGCGCGTCCGCGCATGTTCAACCACGGCTGAATGAACGCGGTTGACCTCCTCATCCGTCAGCGTGCGGTCCTTGGCCCGATATCGACAAGCCAGTGCCACGCTCTTTTTGTCCGGCGCGATTCCCTGGCCCTCATAAACATCGAAGACCTCCACACTCTCGAGCAATGGCGATGCAGCCTCCCTTATGGTCAGTATCACCATTTCCGCAGGTAGTTCTCTTTCGAGAACCAACGCCACATCGCGCCTGACGGCCGGAAAACGCGGCGGTATTTCGATCGTTTTGCGCGGCGAAAAACCATAAGAAATGAAGTTCGTTAAGTCAAGTTCGCACACCGCGCACGGCTCATTCAGCTCAAGCCTCATCGCTTCGCGCGGATGAAGCTCTCCCAGGTAGCCCACTCGCCCGTCCTCCAGCAGCACCTCCGCGGCGCGCGCGGGATGAAGGAACGGGGGCGGCTCGCCGGCGCAGGCCCGAAACGACACCCGCGCCCGGAGGTTCAGCGCATCGAGCCACGACTCCAGCACTCCTTTCATCGTGTAGAATCCCGCGCCCACCCCTTTCTGACCGATCTCGGGAATCACGTAGGGCCCGTAGCTCAGCGCGGCAAGCGCCATAGCCTCCCGCGCCCGCCCATCCATCGCGAATACCTTCCCGACTTCGAAGGCGTGAAACGCCGGCGCCTGGCGGTTCAAGTTGAATCGCAGCGCCGAAACCAGCCCCGGCAAAAGGCTAAGCCGCAGTTCGCTCAGTTCGACTGACAGCGGGTTTTGCACCTTGACCGGATGAGCTGTCGGCAGAACGCCGGGGAAGCGCTGATTGTCGGCGGGCGAGGTGAACGCAAGCGTGCGAACCTCGTTCAGGCCCGCGCCCAACATCACCTCGCGTGTGCTCCTCAGGAAGACCCGCAGCGGGTTGGCCGCGCTGCCGGCCGCCGGCCGCGCCGGCATCTCGCTCGGCACATCGTCGAGCCCGCTCAGCCGAACAATCTCCTCGGCGAGATCGGCCGCTTCGTTGAGATCGCCTCTCCATGGGGGCGGCACCACGCCGAGCATTCCCTTGCCTGCCGGTTTGACCGTCGCGCCGAGCGCCTTAAGCCTGCGCCGGGCTTCCGCCAGCGCCACGGAGGCGCCGGTGAGCGAACGGACGTCATCGAGGGAAAGCCGGATCTCGCGCGGGGTCCATGGCGAAGGCTCAATGTCCAGGACTTCGCCCGCAGGCCGCGCACCGGCCGTATCGCCGATAATCTCGGCGACCCGGGCGAGCGCCGTCGTCTGCCCGGCGCGATCGATGCCGCGTGCGAAGCGATAGCTGGCCTCGCTTTGAAGCTGAAGGCGGCGGGAGGTCCTGGCAATCGTGTCGGCGTTGAAGTACGCGCTTTCGAGAAGGATGGTCGTCGTCGTGTCGGTTACCTCGGAATCAAGCCCGCCCATCACTCCCGCGATCGCGAGCGGCCTCGACTTGCCGGCGATAAGGAGATCGTCCGGCTCGAGTTCGCGCCTGACGTTGTCGAGGGTCACGAACTCGCGGTCGCGGTCGGCGCGCCTCACGATGATTGCCGCATCCTCGATCTTTGCCAGATCGAACGCATGAAGCGGCTGCCCCATCTCCAGCATCACATAGTTGGTCGCATCGACCACGTTGTTCAACGCGCGCATTCCGCAAAGCTCAAGGCGCCTGCGCACGCGAATCGGCGATGGCCCGATCTTGACCCCCTTCATCGCGAGCGCCGCGTACCGAGGGCACAGATCCGAAGCCGCTATCTCGACGGTGACATTCAAAGGATTCGGGGAGCCGCCCGAGCGCGGCAGGCGCGGGCGCGGTTGCTTGAACGGGAGACCGAAGATGGCCGCGACTTCGCGCGCAAGCCCGACTATCGACAGGCAATCGCCGCGATTGGGGGTGATCTCCACATCGAGCACCGTGTCGGGCATCAGCAGAAAATCGGCCAGATCGCTTCCCACCGGCGCATCGTCAGGAAGCTCGAGGATCCCCGAATGTTCGGTCGAAAGTCCAAGTTCCCGCTCCGAACAAAGCATCCCTTCCGACCGGACGCCGCGGATGGTCACGGCCTCGAGCGGAGCGATATCCTCGATGCGCGGCGCGGAATCGCCATGCTGGCCCTTGTCCGCGCCTATAAGGCGCGCTCCGACCATCGCCAGCGCCGCCTTCATCCCGGTGCGCACGTTCGGCGCGCCGCACACCACGCTGAAGCGCCCGTTCGGGCCGGCATCGACCTGGCAGAGGCTCAAGCGATCGGCGTTGGGATGGCGGCCCGCTTCGAGCACATGGGCGACGACGACGCCGCGGAAGGCCGGCTGGACCTCCTCGACATTCTCGACCACGAGGCCGGCGGCGCTCAACCGGTCGGCGATCTCGCGCGCCGAGGCATCTATACTCACGAACTCGCGAAGCCAGCTCAGCGGAAGTTTCATCGCGCACCTCCGCTGATCGAAGGAAACTGCCCAAGAAAACGCAGATCGTTCTCGTAGAACATCCTGAGATCGTCGATGCCGAGTTTCATGAGGGCGGTGCGTTCCACTCCCATCCCGAAGGCAAAGCCCTGGTACTCGGACGGGTCGAGGCTGACGGCGCGCAGGACGTTGGGATGGATCATCCCGCAGCCGAGAACTTCGGTCCATCCGCTGTACTTGCACACCGGGCATCCGGCCCCGGAACACAGCAGGCAATAGATGTCCAGTTCGGCGCTGGGTTCCGTGAACGGGAAGAAGCTGCCGCGAAAGCGCACCCTGGTCTCGCCGAAGAACTCGCGGGCAAAGGCGCTCAGGACACCCTTCAGATGGCTCATCGTGACGCGCCCGCTCCGGTCGATCATGAATCCTTCGATCTGGTTGAAGGCGGGCGCAGCGCGCACGCTCAGATCGTCGCGCCGGTAGCATCCACCCGGACACACCACAGCAAGCGGCGGGCGCCTGCGTTCAAGCACCCGGATCTGTCCGTTCGAAGTATGGGTGCGCAGCAGGAGCCCTCCGGGAAGAAAGAAGGTGTCCTGCATGTCACGCGCGGGATGATTGGGCGGGAAATTCAACGCCGCGAAATTGTGAAAATCATCCTCGACATCCTGCGTGTACTCGACCTCGAACCCCATCCCGCACAGGATGTCGAGCATCTCCTCCATGATTCGGGTGACAGGATGGATTCGCCCGCGCGGGATTTTCACGCCGGGCAGGGTGACATCGATCCTTGCCGAGGACAGGGAGCGCTCAAGCTCCTCGATTCGGCGGCGCGCCTGCAACTCCTCGATCCGGCCCTCGAGTTCGCGCTTGATCTCGTTGACCAGCCGCCCGACAAGCGGACGCTCCGCCTGCGGCACGTCGCGCAGCCCGCGCATTATTTCGGTAAGCTCGCCCGAGCGTCCGAGGACGCGAACGCGGACGGCCTCGATGGCGTCCGCGGAAGCGTCCTCCGAGAGCTCGGCGAGCGCGCGACGGCGGATTTCCTCGAGTTGTTCCTTCATGACCCGTCAACTCCCAAAACGCCGGCAACTGATGCGGCGGACAAACAAAAGACCATGTGGCAACCCACATGGTCTCTTGGTGCGTGCGCTTCGAACGGCGCGGCGTCAGGCTGCTTCGAGGCCGAGCGCGTTCTTGGCGGCGCGCACCAGCTCGGTAAACAACCCGTCGCGATCCTTGGCCAGAGCGGCGAGCTGCTTGCGATCCACTTCGACACCGGCTTTCTTAAGCCCGTCGATCAATTTGCTGTAGGAGAGCCCGTGTTCGCGGGCGAGCGCGTTGATGCGCTGGACCCAGAGCGCGCGGAACACGCGCTTCTTCTGCTTGCGGTCGCGATAGGCGTAGGTCAGTCCCTTCTCAAGCGTGCTGCGGGCCTGGCGGTAGAGCTTGCGGCCTCCAACGAACCCGGAGGCGAGCTTTAGCTGACGTTTATGACGGCGGCGGGTTTTGGGTCCGCCTTTCGCGCGAGGCATCGGAAATCAGGTCCTTCCGTATGAATTCAAAGGCCCGAGCAAAGCCGCTCAGGCGTAAGGCATCAGGGTCTTGATCACTTCGGCTTCGGTCTTCTTGAGGATTCCGGGGCCGCGCAGATGGCGTTTGCGCTTGCGGTTTTTGGCCCAGGCGTGGTGGCGCGAGTAGCCTTTTTTGTATTTCACCTTGCCGCTTCCGGTGACTTTGAAACGCTTGGCGGCGGCGCGATTGGTTTTGACTTTCGGCATCTGATTGCGCGCTTTCGTTGGCGATTCTCTATCGCGGCGTCAGCAGAACCGACATGTTCCGCCCCTCCATCCGCGTTCCCCCTTCGGGCTGCGCCACATCCTGCACCTCCTGGATGACCTTTTCGATCAGGGTGCGGCCCAGTTCGGGATGGGTTATCTCACGTCCGCGAAACGAGACCGAGAGCTTAACACGCTGGCCCTCTTCAACAAAGCGCCTGATGTGCCTGACCTTGAAGTCGACGTCGTGCTCCGCTGTCCGCGCGCCCATCTTGACTTCCTTGATCCCGCCGGCCGCGGAATGGCGCCTGGAGTCGTGCTGCTTCTTCTTGAGCGAGTATCGGTATTTGTCGAAGTCGGTTATCCGGCAGACCGGCGGCTTCGCGGTTGCGGATACCTCGACCAGGTCGAGCCCCTTGCTTTCTGCAACGCGCAGGGCCTCGGCGATGGGCATGATGCCGATCTGTGCGCCGTCCGAGTCGATTACTCTGACTTCGGGGGCGCGGATCAACCTGTTGACCCGGATGGCGGGTTCTCGCGATGGGGGAATTCTGAAATCTCTACGAATATGGCACCTCCTCCGGCGCCGGGGCCGGACCTTCCTGCACTATGCCGGTAGCGGTTCTTTTCGCATCATTTCGATGAGGTTTTCAACCGTGAGCGTCTGACTCTTGGCCCCGCGCAGCATCCGCAGCGAGACGGTGCGGTCGGCGGCCTCGCGTTCGCCCACCACGATCATGTAGGGGACCTTGGCGAGTTCCGCTTCCCTGACCTTGAAACCCAGCTTTTCGTTGCGAATATCGGCTTCGGCGCGAAAACCGGCGCGGCGCAGGCTTGCGGTCAGCTCCTTGGCGTACTCCTCGACCTTCTCGCTCAACGAAAGCACCCGCGCCTGTTCCGGCGCAAGCCAGAAAGGAAGGACGCCGCCGGTATGCTCGATCAGAACGCCGATGAACCTCTCCAGCGATCCCAGTATAGCGCGATGGATCATTACCGGGCGCTCCTCGGCGCCGCTGCTCGCCGTGTAGGTGAGGCCGAACCGCTCGGGCAGGTTGAAGTCGAGCTGGATCGTCGCGACCTGCCATTTTCGCTTGAGCGCGTCCGGAACGTAGATCTCGATCTTTGGACCGTAAAACGCGCCCTCCTTCGGATTTATCTCGAAGGGTATCTCGTTGCGGCGCATCGCGTTGGCGAGCTTCTCCTCCGCCATCCGCCATTGCTCCTCGGTCCCGAGATGCTGATCCGGCATCGTCGCGAGCTTGAACTCGATGCTCTCGAAGCCGAGCGCCGCGTACACGTCGCGAACCATCTGGATGTTGAGAGCGAACTCGTCCTCGATCTGATCCTCGCGGCAGAAAATGTGCGCGTCGTCCTGCTGGAAGGAGCGCACCCGCGCAAGCCCGTGCAGGACGCCGGATCGCTCGGCGCGATGCAGCCGGGTGAATTCCGCGATCCGAATCGGCAGGTCGCGGTACGAGCGCTTGGCTGAGCGATACACGAAGGTATGCCCCGGACAGTTCATCGGCTTGAGCCCATACCCTCGCCGCCATCCTTCCGGCCCCGTATCGACCGTGCAGGCATCGCTCCCCTCCGCCTCGGGGTCGGGGGACAGAAACATGTTCTCGCGGAAATTGTCCCAATGCCCCGACGTATGGAACATCGAGTTGCGATAAACCTGCGGGGTCACGACTTCGTCGAATCCGTAGCGCCGGTAAAGCCTTCGCACGTAGTCGAGCAATTGATTTAGGATGATCGTGCCCTTGGGCAGGTAGAACGGAGACCCCGGAGAGACCGGGTCGAAGAAAAACAACTCCATCTCGCGCCCAAGCTTGCGATGGTCGCGAGCGCGGGCAAGCTCGAGCATCCTCAGATGCTCTTCAAGCGCCTCCTTGGAGGCGAACGCGGTGCCGTAGATGCGTGAGAGCATCTCGTTGCGCTCGTCGCCGCGCCAGTACGCGCCCGCCACCGACAGCAGCTTGAAGGCGCGCAGGTACCGGGTCGAGGGGACGTGCGGACCCCGGCAGAGATCCATCCAGTCCCCTTCCTTGTAGATCGATACGACGTCGTCCGGGATTCCCTGGATGATCTCGACCTTGTATTTCTCGCCCATCGCGGCAAAGGTCCGGATCGCCTCGTTGCGCGGTACCTCGATCCGCTCGATCTTGTAGTCCGCCTTCGCCAGCTCCTTCATCCGCGCTTCGATCTTCGGGAGATCCTCGACCGTGAAGGGCCTGGGCGGCGCGAAGTCATAAAAGAAGCCATCCTCGATAACCGGCCCAATCGTGACCTGGGTTCCGGGATAAAGCTGCTGCACCGCCATCGCCATCAGATGCGCCGTGGAATGGCGGATGACTTCGAGGCCCTCGGGACTTTCGGCCATCACCGGCTCGACCGTGGCATCCGCGTCGAGGGCGCGGCCAAGGTCTACGATCTTGCCGTTTACGCGGGCCGCGACCAGGTCCTTGCTCGGGATACCTTTGAGAAGTTCGCGCACGCTCGTGCCCCTGGCGACGGTGCGGCGCTCTCCGTTTACGGAAACGCTCAGTTCGGAACTCATCTAGCGAAGCGTAGCGGGAGCGACACGCGCTCGGGACCGCGGGCCGCGACACCCGAAAGAGAATCGGCGCGCCGCCGGCTCGGAAGGCGAAATGGTAGGCACGGGCGGGATTGAACCGCCGACCCCTTCCGCGTCAAGGAAGTGCTCTCCCACTGAGCTACGTGCCTGGAATTGCTCGGTTTTGACAAGCGGCAGCAAGTAAGGAACCCGTACCAGATATTTTCAAACCGGGCAACCGACAACGCTTTCGGCACGAAGGATTTTACACCGCAGGCGACGATCGGCCATGCTTTTTGCTAGACTTCGCGCGGTCGGCGGCGGGTCGGCGCCCCATGTTCGATCGCGAGCGGATTATCCAGATCTTCTTTTTTGGCTTTCTGGCCGTGATGGCCTACGAGCTGTTCGTGCTGCTCGAGCCGTTTCTGACGCCGATCGCCTGGGCGATTCTGCTCGCTTTCGTCGTGCATCCGCTGCTAATCGAGCTCGATCGCCTCGTGCGCAGGCGCACGCTTTCGGCCGTGATTCTGACGGCCGCCGTCGCGCTCGGAATCATCCTGCCCGCGGTATGGATGTCGGGGCGGTTGGCGACCGAAGCGCAAAACCTCTACACCCGCGCATCCGATTTGCTGGGCGATGCCGGAATCGGACAGGCGCGCGACTGGATGTCGCATTCGGAATGGATCGCGTCGCTCAACCGCCGCCTCGGCGGACACTTCAAGATCGAGGACGAGGCGCCGAAGTATGCGATGGAGGTCGCGCAGGTGGCGAGCGCCTACGTGGCCCGCAACGCCACCACGGCGGCCCGCAATGCGCTCACCGCAGTCGTCGATTTCGGCATCGTCCTGCTCGTCTTTTTCTATCTGCTGCGCGACGGCGAGAGCTACTACGAATCGCTTCGCAACCTGACCCCGCTGCACGAGGACGACAAGGAAACCATCTTCGAAACCCTTCGCTCGACGCTGTCGTCGGTGATACGCGGCCTGATGCTGACGGCGCTGCTTCAGGGCGTGACGATTGGGTTGGGGCTGCTGGTCTGCGGGGTTCCCTACTGGGCATTCCTCGCGGTGCTTGCGGCCGGCGCGGGGCTATTGCCGCTCGGCGGCACGGCGCTCGTGTGGCTTCCGGCAGCCGCCTATCTCGCGTACGAGTCGGGGCTGATGTGGGGGATCGCGCTGGTGGTCTGGTGCTCGCTCGCGATCGCCGTGATCGACAATTTCGTCAAGCCGGTGGTGATGAAGCATGGGACCGGACTTCCGACGATGGCCCTGTTCCTCGGCATCGCGGGCGGTCTCGAAGCGTACGGACCGATCGGCCTCTTCCTGGGACCCGCTATCATCTCGGTGTTCGCCGCGCTGTTGCGAGTGTATCGAAAGACCTACGGAGACCGCCGCAAGGAAGCGGCGTAGCCGCGGCGTCCGCGCTTGTTGATGCGAGCGGGCTTTAGTAGCTTCCCCATGCGCGGGCGTCGTTCCGCATTGCGGGCGGTCAGCGCGCACTCAATCTCGGAAGGAACGGCAATCAATGAAATACGCGATAGTGACTGGCGGGGCGCGCGGCCTTGGACTCGGAATCGTCAACGCGCTGCTCGATGAAAACGTCGTCGAGCTAATCGCCGTGGTCGACAAGGAACCCGCCCCTCCTCCCGCCGCGATCGCATCGCGGGTCCAGAACTTTCAGGCCGATGTGACCGATGAAAACTCCGTGCATGCGGCCGTCGAAGCGATCGCCGAACGGTTCGGCCCCCATCCCGACGTTCTCTGCAACAACGCGGGGGGCGGCGAGCGCGCGTGGTTCGAAAGCGGCAGGCGCACGCAGTGGGATTCAGTCGAGACCTGGCGCAAGTACGTCGATCTCAACCTGAACTCGGTCTATATCGTGTGCAAGGAAGTGGCCCCGCGGATGCGCGCCGGCGCCGCCATCTGCAACACGGCATCGATCGCCGGAATCCTCGCCACCCCGTTTCTCGCCGCCTACGCGGCGGCCAAGGCGGGCGTTATCTCCTACACGCGAACCCTTGCCCTGCAGCTCGGTCCGAACGGAATCCGGGTGAACGCGGTCGCCCCGGGACTCATCTATACCCGTGTGTGGGAGAACCTGGGAGCCGCGATGGGCGGCGGCGATGCCCAGGCCCGCGCGACCTTCGAGGCCGTCGTCAACCAGATGGTGCCGATGCGCCGCGAGCAGACCGCCGATGACATCGGCCGCACTGTCTCGTGGCTATGCTCCGAGCGGGCGCGCAACGTGACGGGCCAGATCGTCTCAGTCGACGGAGGCATCACGCTCGGCCGCCCGCCGGGCGAATAGCCCTCGCCCGACGCCTGCCGGCGCACCACGCCGCGACGGTATGGCGCGGCCGCGCGCCGCGGCTGTAAACTTCTGCCCATGGCCTCGGATGTGCGCGAGAAGGAGCGCAAGGCGCTCGCAATCGTAAGTCGCCTTCGCGAAAAGGGCTTTGCGGCCTATTTCGCCGGAGGATGTGTGCGCGATCGGCTGCTCGGACTCATCCCCAAGGACTACGATATCGCGACCGACGCGCGTCCCGAGGTCGTACAAAGCCTGTTCGACGAAACGGTCGCGGTCGGCGCCTCCTTCGGCGTGATCATGGTCGTGATCGGCGGCGATCCGTTCGAAGTCACCACCTTCCGCGCCGACGCTCCCTATCTCGACGGGCGCAGGCCGTCGGCGGTCAGGTTCGGCACGATCGAAGAAGATGCGATCCGGCGCGACTTCACGATCGGCGGGATGTTCTACGACCCGGCGGCCGGCAGGCTTATCGATCTGGTCGGCGGGATGCGCGATCTGCGGGCGGGAATCGTGCGCGCGATCGGAAACCCCTACGATCGCTTCGCCGAGGACCACCTGCGCATCCTGCGCGCCGCGCGCTTCGCTGCCCGCCTCGACTTCTCGATCGATCCCGCCACCTGGACCGCGATGAAGCGGGCGGCACCGATGATCAAGATGATCGCGGCCGAGCGAATCGGCGAAGAGATGGTGCGCCTGATGACCGAGGGCGGCGCAGCCCGTGGCCTCGAAATCATGCGCGAGTGCGGCCTGCTGGAGGCGCTGATCCCGGAGATCCTCGAGATGGTCGGATGCGCGCAGCCGGAGAATTTCCATCCGGAGGGCGACGTCTATCGCCATACCAGGCTCGCGGTATCGATGCTCGAGGCGGGATGCTCCGAAACCGTCGCTTTCGGAATTCTGCTGCATGATATCGCCAAGCCGCGCTGCCGCGCCGTCGGACCCGACGGCAAGGTCACCTTCTACGGGCATACCGACCTGGGCGCCGAGATGGCGATCGACATCATGGCGCGCCTCAAGCGCTCGCGCTTCGTCCAGGAGCGCGTCGCCTACCTCGTGCGCAATCATCTGCGCCTGTGCATGGCTCCCAGGATGCGCACGGCGACGCTCAAGAGGATGCTTGCCGAGGACGGGTTTGACGAGCTGATGCAGGTCGCCTTCCTCGATGCGTTCGCATCGTCGTCGTACCTCGGGTACTGGCATTTCTGCCGGCGTGCGATGAACACGATGTCGGCGCGGGAGATTCGCCCGCCCCGACTCATCGGCGGCAACGACCTCATCGGCCTCGGTTTCCAGCCGGGCCCGCGGTTCAAGGCTATCCTCAAGGACGTGGAGGATCTGCAGCTCGACGGCGCCCTGCGAAGCCGGGAGCAGGCGCTCGAGTATGTAAAGGCGAACTACGGGCCGCCGGACAACTCTCCGCGCGCCGCCTGAAGCCGAGCATCGAGGCTCTCCCCCAAACGGTGCTCCGGGCCACGAACATAACCAAACGCTTCGACGAGGTCGTGGCGCTCGACCGGGCGAATTTCGAAGCCGGCCCCGCCGAAATTCACGCACTGGTCGGCGAAAACGGCGCAGGCAAGACGACCCTCATGAACATCATCTCCGGCCGCTTAAGGCAGGACGAGGGCGCCGCGTCACTCGACGGCATCGACCTGCCGGCTGGATCGGCGCTTGCCGCTCTGAAGGCAGGGGTCGCGGTGGTGAATCAAAGCCCGATGCTGTTCGAGCGGATGACGTGGGAGGAAAATCTCGCCTTCGGCGGTTTCGAAACCGGCGGCTTCGATCTCGCCGCGGTCGCATCCCGAGCAAGCGAGCTGGCCCACAGCCTCGGATTCTCCCTTCCCCCGCGCGCAAGCCTTATCGAGGAGAGGACGATGGCGGAGCGGGTGCGGCTTGAGATTCTGCGCGCTCTCAGCTTCAAGCCCAGGGTTCTGATACTCGACGAACCCACGGGCGTGCTCGCTCCCTCCGAACTCGGCGCCTTCCTCGATCTGCTCAGGCGGCTTCGCGCCGAGGGCAGGATCATCGTGCTGATAACCCACAAACTTGGCGAGGCCCTCTCCGTCGCAGACCGCATAACGGTTCTGCGTCAGGGGCGCGTCGTCGCCAAAACCACTCCGGCCGAGACCAGCGAGGCGGAACTTGCGCGGCTGATGATAGGCGAACTCCCCGAGGCACCCGTCGGACCATCGTCGAGCCGACATGAGGGCGGGCCCGCGCTTTCGATCCGCGGGCTGTCGGCGCGGCGCGATGGCCGCCTCGTGCTCGACAACGTTTCGATATCGCTGCGGGCAGGAGAAATAGCGGGGCTTGCCGGGGTGGATGGCAACGGTCAGGCCGAACTCGTCGATATTTTGGCGGGAGTGCGCGCCCGGGACTGCGGCGAGATAAGCTTTGCGGGAGACCAGGATGAAGCCGCGATGACGGTGATTCCGGAGGATCGCGATCTGGTCGGTCTCGTCCTGGACATGACGCTCTGGGAAAATCTTGTCCTCTCGCGTCCCCTCCTTAAGCGGACGACGCGGCGCGGATGGCTTGATCGGAAGGAAGCGATGAGGCTTTGCGGGGAGATGCTGGCGCGATTTCGGATTCGCGCCCCCGGCCCGGACACGATCGCGGCAACCCTGTCGGGCGGAAACCGCCAGCGGCTGGAAGTCGCCCGCGCAATCGCCTCCACCCCGCGCGTGATTGTCGCGCACAACATATGCCGCGGCCTTGATCTTGCCGGCACCGCCGACGTGCATCGCACCCTGGCCCAGTTCGCGGCTTCGGGCGGAGCCGTCCTGCTGATATCAAGCGATCTCGATGAACTTGTCCGGATGTGCGGACGGCTTTACGTGATCAGCCGCGGGCGGGTGCGGGAGGCCGCCCCCGACGAACGCAATCCCGAGACACTTGGAATGCTGATGGCGGGGAAGTGGAACTGAAGCTGCACCCCTTTGCGCCGACGGACAGGACCCCTGAGCCGTGATCGCTTCTCCCATGATTCGGGCGATTGCGGCGCTCGCGCTCGCAATCGCGATTATCGCGGGTGCGCTGCTCGCGCTCGGCGCTTCGCCGCTTGGAGTGATGGCGGCGCTGGCACAGGGCGCCTTCGGCAACTGGTATGCGCTGACCGACACGGTGGTCCGCGCAACACCGCTTATCTTCACCGGACTCGCGATCTCCGTCTCGTTCTCCGCGGCGCTGTGGAACATCGGCGCCGACGGCCAGCTTGTCATGGGCGCAATCGCCGCCGGCGCTGTCGGACCATATCTGGGCGGATGGCCGCGGCCGCTCGCGATCACGCTGATGATGGCGGTGGGGGCGGCAGGCGGCGCAGTGTGGGGCGGCATTTGCGGATGGCTTCGGGCGCGTCGCGACACCAATGAAGTCATCAGCACGATCATGATGAACTTCGTGGCGGCCCAGCTCCTGAGCTGGGTCGTTCACGGCCCCCTGATGGAACCATCGCGCGCCTATCCGGCAAGCACCCCGATCGCCGAAAACGCGCACATGTACATGTTCATGCCGCCCAGCCGGCTGAATCTCGGAATTGTGCTTGCGGTCGCGGCGGCAATCGGATGCTGGGTGCTGCTGTTCAAGACCGCAATCGGTTTCGAGATGCGCGCGATGGGCCGGAACCGGCGCGCGGCAACCTTCTTCGGCATCCCGATTGCGCGGCTCAGCGTATCCGTGCTCGCGCTTTCGGGGGCGATAGCGGGACTGGCGGGCGCGGTCCAGGTCTCCGCGATCACCCATCGGTTGTACGAAAAGATGTCGCCCGGATGGGGATTCGAAGGGATCGCGGTGGCGCTCGTCGCGCGGCTCCATCCGCTCGGAATCATCGCCTCAGCGCTGGTGTTCGGCGCGCTCGACAACGGATCGCAGGCGATGCAGCGCGCGCAGGGCGTTTCGGCCGAACTCGTCCAGGTCATCCAGGCCCTCGTGATCATGATCCTGCTCGCGTTCGATACGCCCCTGCTCGCGCGACTCGGCGGCCGGCTGCGCCGCGCGATGCCGATCGCGGCGCGATCGGCGGAGGAGCCGTCCGATGCTTGAGGCATTCCTGAGCTCGACGATCAGCATGGCGACCCCTGTTCTGCTCGCGGCGATCGGGGAATTGCTGGTCGAGCAAAGCGGGATCATCAACATCGGGATCGAAGGCGCGATGCTGGCGGGGGCGTTCTTCGCACTGGCTGCCGCATACTTCAGCGGATCAATGATCCTGGGAATCGGAGCCGGGATCGCGGGCGGGGTCGCGATCAACGCCATCCTCGCCGTCCTGGTCGTTAATCTCGCGGTGAACCAGGTGGTTGCCGGAACCGCCCTCGACATCCTCGCCGTCGGAATCACCGGCGTCCTGTACCGACGCTTCTTCGGGATCACCGGCAAAGCGTTCATCGTGAACGTGATGCCGAGGATCGATTTCGGACCGCTCAGCGCGATGCCGCTAATCGGCCCCGCGCTGTTTCATCACAACGTCCTCGTTTACCTGACGATCGCGCTCGTGCCGGCGGCGGGATTCCTTCTGTGGCATACGCGCTACGGGCTTTCCATGCGGGCGGCGGGAGAGCGGCCGGTTGCCGCTGATTCGCTCGGCCTCGACGTGTACCGGCTGCGATGGCACGCGTTGCTCGCAGCGGGCCTGCTCACCGGGCTTGGCGGCGCCTACCTCACCCTCGCCTACGCGGGCACCTTCGTCGAGAATATCAGCGCCGGACGCGGATACGTCGCGCTTGCGGTGGTTATTCTTGGGAGATGGAAGCCGTGGGGCCTTGCGGCCGCGTCGGTCCTTTTCGGAGCTGCGATGGCGTTGCAATTCGGGATGCAGGCGCTCGGCACCGCGATCC
>Ga0070741_10004607_pt1 | contig 31962 bp, 29 predicted proteins | sample Coa_R1_4_FD_66440 | JGI IMG/M metagenome (GOLD analysis project Ga0070741, IMG submission 66440) | Surface soil microbial communities from Centralia Pennsylvania, which are recovering from an underground coalmine fire - Coalmine... | ecosystem: Environmental > Terrestrial > Soil > Unclassified ... | reverse complement strand
CAGCCTCGGGCGGTTCCGCTACTCGGTGCTGATGCCGGGCAAGAACGAAGAGAAGGGCAAGGAGCTGGTGCTCGAGCTGAAGGAGACGATGCCGTCGTCGCTCGCTCCCGACGACACCGCGGACCAGGCGGAGCGCGTGGTGGCCAATCAGCGGCTCCTGCAGGGCGCGTCGCCGGCGTATCTCGGCACGACCAAGATCGGCGGGACGTCGTACACCGTGCGCGAGCTGCAGCCGACGGACGCCAAGCTCGACTCCGAGACGCTCAAGGGCGGCGAGCGCGACGAGCTGTGCGCCTCGTGCGGCAGCGTGCTCGGCCGGCTGCACAGCCGCGGCTCCCGCAACCTGAAGGCGCGCATCGAGGGACGCGACCGCGCCATGCGGCGGCGCATCGCCGCGTTCGCGCTGCGCTACGCCGAGATCGTCTGCGAAGATTTCGAGGCGCTGACGCGGCGGCGCGAGGAAGTCGAGCAGGCGCTCGGCTTGAAGTAGCGCGCGCGCGTCACTTCGCCGCGTCGGCGAGCTTCTGGATCACGCGATCGACCAGCGAGAAATAGTCGGCGACCGTGTTGTCGGCGCCCACGTCCGACGGCAGCACCACCGCGCGCGCGCCCGACTTCTGCGCCACCAGCTCGACGGTGTTGCGCGGATAGAACGACTCCATCAGCAGCAGCTTCACGTGCTCGCGCTGAATCAGCCCGATCAGCCACGCGATGTGCGACGGCGGCGCAGGGATGCCCGGCTTCGGCTCGACGTAGCCGATCTCCTCGAGCCCGAGCCAGCGCGACAGATACGACCAGCTCTTGTGGTAGGTGACGATCTTCATTCCGCGCAGCGGCGCCGCCTCGGCCTCCCACTTCTGCCGCCTTAGCGCGATCTCGCTCTCGAACTTTTTCAAGTTGGCCTGATAGGTCGCGGTGCCGCTCGCGTCGAGCGCCTCGAGCCGCTCGGCGATCTCGCGCGCGATGATGAGCGCGTTGTCCGGCGGGATCCAGTAGTGCGGATTGCCCTGCGGATGGATGTCGCCCATCGAGCGATCGACCTTGGTCATCGGCACGTCGAGCACCGGGATGCGCTGGGACGCGTCGAGGTTGCCCGGCTGGCCGGGCGCGATGCGCTCGTTGCGCGAGCCGAGCACCAGCGGCGGCAGCCAGCCGATCTCGAGCTCGAGCCCGACGTGCACGAGCAGGTCGGCGCGGTTGAGCGTGACGATCAAGCTCGGCTTCGGCTCGACGAAGTGCGGGTCCATGTAGCCGCGGGACAGCGACTTGGTCTCGACGCGATCGCCGCCGATCTTGCTCGCCAGATCGGCGAACGTCTCGATCGAGGTGACGACGTGCAGCTTGGCGGAGGCGGGGCGCGCGGCGGCGATGGTGACGAGCGCCGCGGCCGCGAGGATCAGTTTGCGCATGAGTCCCTCATTCCGATAGGACGGCGTTCGGGCGCCGCTGTTCATCGCCGCTCATCCGTTAGAACGGATGCGCGCCGTGCGCCCCGATGGCGATCTCGAACTGCGTGAACAGCGCGCCCGTCACGTGCTGCGGCTGCGGCGCGCTGACGAACTGCGCGTTCGGCGTCGCGCAGCCGAGCGGCGGCGCAGCGCAACCGACCGGCCCGCGCACCTCGGCATAGAGGCGGATGCGGCTGAACTCGGAGAGCGTCCACGTCACCGAGCCCGCGGCCGCCAGCTCGGTGCGCAGGTTGTCGCCCTTGGGGACGCCGAGCGCCTCGCCGCGCAGGCCGACCAGCCAGCGACGCGCGAGCTGCACCACCACCTGCGTATAGAGCCCGCCCTCGAGCTGCGCGTGGCCCACGCCGAGGATCTTCAGATCGGGGATTTGCCGCATGAACCACTCGGTGGTCCACGCGACCGAGCGGTAGTGCTGCGCGACGTTCGGCGGCTTCCACTTGAAGTACAGATCGGCGCCGTAGAGATTGTCGTACCAGTTGTCGAACGCGGTGGCGCAGATGCCGCCGGCGATCGTCGGGATCAAGCAATTCTGCGTCGCGTGCTGCGAAGTTTTTCCGTGCGCGTAGTTGAGCCCGACGTACAGCGACGTGTTCTGCGAGGTGTTGAAGAAGGCGCGCGCGTTGGCGACGTAGGTGAAGTCCCACGGCTTGCCGCCGCCGAACGTCTGCAGCGGCGCGTCGGGATCGGCCGGCCCGACGGAGAACATGGAGAACGACAGCGTGAGGAAGAACGGCACGCGCGGCACCAACCAGTTCAGCTCCATGCCGGGCGCGCGCAGCCCGTCGACGCCGAGCAGCGCGTAGTTGATGCCGGGGCGGCGCGTGAAGTCCTGCATGTGCAGGTGCTGCGTGTTCTGCCGGCCGAGCGGCGCGCGAAAGATTCCGGCGCGCAGCTGCAGGTTGAACGGCAGGTGCGTGGTCGTCAGGTAGGCCTCTTCCACCTCGAGGCCGCCGAGGTTGGGAATGGTCAGGAAGAGGTCGGCGCGAAAGTAGGGATCGACCACCGCCTGCAGCGCGACCTCGACCTCCTGCACGTTGAAGCCGGTCTTGGCCGGATCGTCGCCCGACTTGTGCGTGCCCTGATCGTCGGAGTACCAGCCGGCGGCGAAGTCGACGATGGCCGAGAGATCGGGGTTCATCGACTGGATGAAGCGGCCGAACGACGCCCAGCCGCCGGCGGTCGGCTGCGCGGGCGTCGACGGAGGCGGCGCGACGGCGGCGGGCGTGGCGGCTTGCGGCGTCGCGGCGGCGGGCTGCGATTTTTGTTGCGCTGCAACATCGGCCTTGAGCGCCTTCTCGATCTCGGCTTCGTCGGGCGTGGCCGGAGGAGGTGGCGCGCCACCGTCGGGATTCGCCGCCGGCTGCGCGCGCGCGATCGACGAGAGCAGCGTGAACGCGAGCGCGAGCGCGAGCGAGAACGAAAGCGATCGGCGAGTCATCAGGAGCCGCCTTTCATCCGCAGACGGGCAATGCCCGGCAAGAGGAACAGCGCGGTGACCACCACCATCGACGCTCCCGTCGGCAGCGACCAGTGCCACGAGGCGTAGTAGCCGAGCGTCGCGCCCAGCACCGCGACGACGACCGAGATCGCGAACACCTGCCACAGCCGCTGGCCGAGCAGGAGGCCCGCCGCCGGCGGAATCACCATGAAGGCGAACACCGGCAGCGCGCCGATGGCCCGCGTCGACACCGAGATCGCCGCCGCGAACGTGAGGAACAGGAGCAGGTTCCACGAGCGCGTGCGGACACCGAGCGTGCGCGCCATCTCGGCGTCGTAGGTGGTGAAGACGAACTCCTTGCCGAAGATGCCGTGCACCAGGCCGATGAGGATGGCGGTGCCGGACATGATCTTGAGCTGCTCGGGCGGCACGGCGACGGCGTTTCCGTAGAGCAGGTCGTTGACCTCGTGCGCCTCCTGGCCGACGCGCGGGCTGTTGAGGATCATGATCACCGACGCGGCGGCGATCAGGTAGCCGAGGCCGACCACGGTCTCGCCGGCGAGTCGGCGGCGATTCAGGTTGAGCGAGAACAGCGCCGCGCCGGCGGCGGCGAGGCCGAGCGCGTACCACAGCGGATTGAGGTAGAGCGGCGCGTGGTGCGGATCGACGCCCGCGACCGACGCGAGATAGAACGCGATCGCCACGCCGACGCCCGACATCTGCGAGAGCGCGGCCGAGACGAACACGATGCGCTTCATCACGATGTACACGCCGACGAACGCGCACAGCGCGGCGGCGATGATCGCGACCGCCAGCGGATCGCGCCACAGGAACCAGCTCTCGAAGAAACCGGCGGCCGGCTCCATCAGACCTTCTCCACCGGGCCGGTGTCGCACTCGTGCTCGACGAAGATGACCGCGTGCCCGTCGACCGAGCGCACCGCGATCGGCCGGCCGTAGATGCGCGTCAGCCGCGCCGACGTGAGAATCTCCTTGCGCGAGCCGATCTCGACGTGCTGCCCCGGTCCGGGGACGAGCGCCAGCTCCAGCGCGTAGTCGCTGACCGCGCCGAGCTGGTGGCTCACCATCACGACGGCAATTTGCCGCGACGTGAACGACGAGACCAGGTCGAGCATGGCGCGCTCCGACGGCAGATCCATGCCGGTGGTCGGCTCGTCGAGCACCAGGATCTCCGGCTCGCTCGCCAGCGCGCGCGCCACCAGCACGCGCTGGCGCTGGCCGCCCGAGAGCGCGTGGAACGGCCGTCCGGAGAGATCGTCGCAGCCGACGTCGGTGAGCGCGGTGCGCGCGCGCTCGTGATCGCGCGCCTTCGGCTGCCGTCCCGGTCCGATGAGCCCGTAGCGGCCCATCAGCGTGACCTCGAACGCGGTGAGCGGAAACGTCAGGTCCACCGACGCGCGCTGCGGGACGTAGCCGAAGCGCGGCCGCCGGCGCGCGGGAAACACGATGCTCCCCGAGAGCGGCTGGTTGAGCCCGAGCATGGTACGGATGATGGTCGTCTTGCCCGAGCCGTTCGGCCCGACGACGCCGAGGAACGCGCCGGGCGCGAGCGCGAGATCGATCGCCGGCAAGAGCGGCTCGTGGTGGTAGCCGACGACCACCTGCCGCAGCTCGACCAGGTTCAAGGCACGGTCTTGCGCTCGACCCACGCCTTGAAGCGCTCCATCGAGCGGTGCGCCTCCGAGTCGATTCGCTGGAAGATGCCCTCGGTCATGAAGCGCGCGCCGAGGCCGGTGAACTCTTCGTGCGAGGTCACGCGCGTCGCGTCCTTCGCGCGCACCTCGATGGTGTACGCGTGATCGCCCGAGACGCCGAAGCCCTTGCCGAGCCAGCGCACCTTGTGCGGCGGCTCGATCTCCTGCACCACGGTCGTGACCGGCACTCGAATCGGGCCGAGGCCGAACACCAGCTTCATGCGTCCGCCGACGCGCCACGGGTCGTTGGCGGTCGCGCCGTCGAGCGAGCGGGCCGAGCGCAGGAAGGGAAACCAGCGCGGCCACGAGCCGAGATCGGCGAGCGCCCGCCAACACTCGTCGGGGGACGCGACTACGTCTATGGCGTGATGCGCGACGCGCACGGCGCGGACTCTACCGCATCGCCGACGGGATGACTATACTGGCCACTCCATGGCGCCCAAGCGCACCAGCCCGCCGAGCGCGGAGCCCGACGAGCCGACGACCGCCGAGCCCGACGAGTCGGGCGACGCGGACGATCCGGTCGAAGCGGCGGAGCCGGCGGCGCACGAGCTGGTCGACGAAGAGGCGCCCGCCGACGTGGAGCTGCCGCCCGCCGACGACGACGAGCCGGCCGCCGAGCCGCTGGTGCAGCCCGCCGAGGCGCTGACGCGCACCGGCCGCTCGCTCGCGCGCGTCGATCCGCTGCAGATCTACATCAACCAGATCCGCCAGTACCCGCTGCTCACGCGCGAGGAGGAGCACGAGCTGGCGGTCAAGCTGGTCAAGACCCGCGACCTCGAGGCGGCGCGCCGGCTGGTGACCGCGAACTTGCGGCTGGTGGTCAAGATCGCGCACGAGTACCGACGCGCGCACCGCAACCTGCTCGACCTCGTGCAAGAGGGAAACGTCGGGCTGGTGCAGGCGGTCAACAAGTACGATCCGTATCGCGGCGTGAAGCTGTCGTCGTACGCGGCGTGGTGGATTCGCGCGTACATGCTCAAGTTCATCCTGAACAACTGGCGGCTGGTGAAGATCGGCACGACGCAGGCGCAGCGAAAGCTGTTCTTCAACCTGCGCAAGGAGAAGGAGCGGCTCGAGTCGCTCGGCTTCGACACGTCGTCGAAGGCGCTGGCCGAGGCGCTCGACGTGCCCGAGCGCGAAGTGATCGACATGGAGCGGCGGCTCGGGCAGGGCGAGCTGTCGCTCGATGCGCCGCTCGGCCACGACGACGAGGGCGGGCGCTCGCACCTCGACCTGCTGGAGTCGGCGGGCGACACGCGGCCCGACGTGCGCGCCGAGGGCGACGAGTTTCGGACGCTGCTGCGGCAGAAGCTCGAGGCGTTCGCGGCGACGCTGCGCGGACGCGAGCAGACGATCTTTCGCGAGCGGCTGCTCAACGACTCGCCCAAGACGCTGCAGGAGATCGGCGAGACGTACGGCATCAGCCGCGAGCGCGCGCGCCAGCTCGAGAAGCGCCTCGTCACCAAGCTGAAGACTTATCTGCGCGCCGAATTGGGCGACGCCGTCGAGATCGCGATGGGGCTCGAGGACTGAAGCGCTAGAACATCACCTGCCCGTAGCAATACACGTCGTAGTAGTTCACGTTGTCGACTTTGTAGCGGCGGCCCGGCTGATCGATGATCGCGCGATACGCCGGATTGAACTCGTTCGGCCGCTCGACGCGTCCCGAGCCGCCGGGCATCGGCGTGCCGATGTCGTCGCCGGTGATGAGGTGCGACTGGTCGTGCGTGAAGTCGAAGCCCACGCGCAGCCGGACGTAGGGACCGATCTGTCCGGCGAGCGCCGCGCCGGTGCCGACGGTGGCGTAGTTCTGAATCGTGGTGACGCCGGTGAACGGCTGGTTCTGGTACTGGTTCTTCACCTGCGCCGGATCGCACGCCGGGTTGTAGCCCGCCGTCGAGGCGTCGCAGCGCAGGACGTCGGCCGACGCCAGCATCTCCCACGCCTCCGAGTAGCCGCGCCCGGTGAAGTGTCCCTCGATGCGTCCCGAGAGATCGATCGTGAACTTGTACTGCTGCACCGGGCGATCGATGGGGACGATCTCGAGACCGAAGTAGGTCCCGCCCTGCATCATCGGGTTCTTGGTCTTCTGCTGCGGGCCGTAGTCCTTGAACAGCGAGTCGCCGCGCGCGATCGGCAGGAGGTACCAGAGCTCCCAATAGGGATCGAGATACTTGAAGCGCTTCGAGAGGCCCGTGCGCGCGATCAGTCGGTGCACGCCCTCGGACACGGCGTGGTTGGCGTCGGGGACGCCGCGGTTGAACTGCTTGATGTTGCCGATCGAGAACTGTCCCTCGAGCGCGATGGTCCACGTCGGCTTGGTGTCGTCGCGCGCCTGCGAGAACGGCGCGAAGGTGAGGCCCACGTTGAACGTGTCGAAGCCGTCGAGCCCCGAGCCGCCGCGCGCGCCGCGCAGCACGCCGCGGAACACGCCCGGGCCGGGCGGCAGCGAGCGTCCCATCAGCGTCGCGTCGTAGCCGCCGACCGGCACGAGGCCGTCGAGCATGGTGGTCGAGTTGCTTTGGTTGACGCAGGTCGGCGTCGCGCCGCCCGGGTCGCCGGGGAAGATGCAGTTCTTGCCGGCCGACTGATCGAAGCTGTAGCTCTCCTGCTCCTCGATGATGATCGGCAGCTCGAAGTGCAGCATCAAGTCGTGGAACAGACCGAACTCGGCGCGCAGTCGCACCGTGTCGCGGTGCTGATCGTAGACGAGGTCCTTGCGCGTCGCGATCGTGTCCTGCGTCGGCGAGAGCTCCTCGACCTCGCGCTTGATCTGCGCGCGCTTCTCCATGTGGTCGTAGCTCAGGCGGAAGCGGAAATCGAACTTGTTGCCTTCGTCGAAGGACGACGCCACGTCGGTGACGTCGGCGGCCCACGCCTGCGCGCCGGTCACGCAGAGGAGCGCAAACACCGGGGCGATGGCGTGGCGCATGCCACGACGGTAAATGCCCCCGCGTCAGGGTGTCAAGTTACCGACATGGCGGGCGGCGTCGCCGAGCGCTGCGGTCTACTGGTGAGGGGGGCCGCCCCACCCAGCTGACGCAGCCTTCGCTCCTAAACATATGGAAAGTCCTTCGCCGTCGCTGGCGCGACTCTGGCAGAACGCTCGCGCGGACCCATGCTGCGCACCGCCCTCGCACATGCCCGTCCGGTCCAGATCGGACCGTATCTCCTCTCCGAGTGCATCGGTCAGGGCGGCATGGCGGTCGTCTACCGCGCCACCCGGCAGGGTCCGGCGGGCTTCGAGAAGACGCTGGTGGTCAAGTGCATGCTGCCGGCGCTGACCACGCGGCGCGACCTCGTCGAGCTGTTCTACGCCGAGGCCAAGCTGTCGGCGCAGCTGTCTCATCCGAACATCGTCCAGGTGCACGACTTCGGTGTGCAGGACGACGTGCCGTTCATCGTCATGGAGTACTTGAACGGCCACAACCTCACGCAGCTGCGAAACGTGCTCAAGGCGAACGGCAAGCGGTTGCCGGTCGGAGCCGCGCTGGCGATCGCACGCGAGATGGCGCACGCGCTGGCTTACGCGCACGAGTTCGTCGACGGCGCCGGCGTTCGTCGCCAGGTCATCCATCGCGACGTGTCGCCCTCGAACGTGATGGTGTGCCGCGACGGCTCGGTGAAGCTGCTCGATTTCGGCGTCGCGAAGGTCTCGGGAGCGTTCGATTACGAGCGCACGCAATCGTTCCGCGGCAAGTACGCCTATATGGCCCCCGAGCAGGTGAACCGGGAGCCGATCGATCGCCGCATCGACGTCTTCGCGGCGGGCATCGTGCTGCACGAGCTGCTGGCGGGAAAGCGGCTGTTCGCGGCGCCGAGCGACCTCGAGACGCTGGAGCGCGTGTCGGCCGCGCAGGTGGTCGCGCCGTCGGTGGACAACCCCGAGGTGCCGCGCTCCGTCGACGCGGTGGTCAAGAAGGCGCTGGCGCGCGATCCCGAGCAGCGCTTCGCGTCGGGCGCGGAGCTGGCGGCTGCGCTCGACGAGCTCGACGGCGTCGCGTTCTCGCGCGTGCGCCTCAAGGCGTGCCTGGCGCAGCTGGTTCCCGTCGAGACGGTGACGTGCGACGTGTGCGGCAAGGCGGTGGTGCGAGGCGACGAGTGCTCCGAGTGCAGCACGGTGGCGCCGCTGTTCGCGTCCATCGAGGCCGACGAGCCCGCGCCCCTGCCGCCGCCGCCCGATCCCGAGCCCGATGCCCCGCGCCTGCCGCCGCGCTTGAGCGTCGTGCGTACGCCGCTGCCCGAGAGCCCGTACACCGAGCCCGTCGACTTCACGCCGCTGGAGACGCAGGTCGATCCCGAGTCGCCGTGGATGCAGCCGATGCATCCGCAGTCGAGCGAGCCGACGCCGGTCGAGCCCGCTTCGCTGCCGCCGCCTGCCGCGCCGAAGCTGTTCGTCGTGCCGCAGCAGGAGCCGGTGCCCGCGCCGTGGGAGGAGTCGCGGCCGTGGGAGGTCGCGGGCGAGCCGCCGCCGCGCGATGACGACGATCTCGAGCGCGTGACCGAAGAGCGCAAGACCGAGCCGCGTCCCAAGGTGAGCTCGGCGTCGTTCGACTTCGCGTCGTGCGATCCGCCGGCTCCGGCGATGGGCGCGCCGCGGATTTTCCTGCCCACGCCGGTCGAGCCGTCTCCGCTGGTGTTCGATCTGCGGCCGCGCGCCACCGCGTGGGGACGCGCGATCGCCGTCGGCGTCGTCGCCGGGTTGCTGGCGCTGGCGATCGCCGTCGTCGTGCGTCGCGCACCGTCTCCGCAGCACGCCGCGCCCGCCGTCGCGACCGCGCCAATCGTGACGCCCCTTGCTCCGATCAACCCGCAGCTCGCTTCAGTCAAGCCGCAGCTTGAGTCAGTCAAGCCAAAGCTTGACTCAGTCAAGCCAAAGCTTGAGTCAGTCAAGCCGAAGCTTGAGTCAGTCAAGCCGCAGCTTGAGTCGGTCAAGCCGCAGCTTGAGTCAGTCAAGCCGCAGCTCGTCCCAGCCGCCTCTTCGGTGAGGCCGCATCGAGCGCGCGTGCATGCGGCGGAGACGTCCGGGCACGGAGTCAAGGAGGGCCGGCTGGTCGATCCCTTCGCCGGGCTGGACTGATGCGCGGCCCGTCGACGCTGCTCCTCGCTTTGGCGATCTTGATTCCCGCGCAAGCGCGCGCGGCGAGCGGCGACAAGCGCGCGGCGGCCCAACACTTCCACGCCGGCAGCGCGCTCTACGATCAGGAACGCTACGTCGAGGCGCTCGAGGAGTTCGACGCCGGCTACTCCAGTTTTCCGCTGCCCGGCTTCCAGGTGAACATCGGCCAGTGCTATCGCAAGCTCGATCGGCTCGACGACGCGGCCGCCGCGTTCACGAAATTTCTCGACTCGAACACCGGCGATCGCAAGTTGCGCGACGAAGTGGAGGAGGCGCTCGGCGAGGTAAAGGCCGAGCTGGAGCGCCGGAGCGACGCGGAGTCCAAACGCCGCCGCGCCGAGGATCAATCACGCCGCGACCTGCTGGCGTCGATTGACACCTCGCGCGTGCCGGCCGCGCGAGCCGCCGCGCCGGTCGAAACGGCGCACTCCGTCGAGGCGCGGCCGATGCGAAGCGAGGTGCCGGCGGCCGCGATGGCGCCGCTGCCCGATCCCGCGTCGCCACCGACTCTCACCGCGCGCTCCAAGCGCACCCGCTGGTGGCTGTGGACCATCGTCGGCGTAGCCGCCGCGGGCGCGGTCACCGCCGGCGTGACCGTGGCGGTGATCGAGACGCAACCGCAGTCGCCGCGCGCCGGCTCGCTCGGCCTGCTCGACGGCCGCAGATGAGGCGCGCCGCGCTCCTGGCCTTGGCGCTCGCCGCGTGCAATGCGCCGCCCACCAGCGTTCGCGTCAACTTGTCTCTCGCCGACGGCATGCCCGTGCCGGAGCAGGTCGCGATCAACGTCTACGACGTGCGCGGCAAGGTGATCGACGGCGCGGTGCTCGGGCCGGGTGGCAACCTGCCCGGCGACGTGCTGGTGCTGCTCACCGCGTCTTCCGGCTCGGCGCGCGCGTATGCGTTCGGCGTCACCAACGATCAGATCGCGTGCGGCGCGGCGGGACAGGTCGCTGTCAATCCGGGCAACGAGGTCACGCTCGCGCTCGCGCTGAATGAACCGCTGCCGCTCGACAGCGACGCCGATGGCGTGCCCGACTCGATCGACGACTGCCCGCTGGTCTCCGATCCCGATCAAACCGACACGGCGGGTGACGGCATCGGCGACGCTTGCCGCACCCAACCGACGCCGGGCGGCGACGGCGGCGACGCGGGAAACATCTTCACGCCGGCGCTCGACGGCGGCACGCCTCCTCCGAGCTGCGGCGACGGCGTGATCAATGCCGGCGAACAGTGCGACGACGGCGCGGCGAACAGCGACGATCCCGCGTCGGCGGCCACCTGCACCACCTTCTGCCGCCTGCGCGCGCCGTGCGGCTCGCTCGTCGGAGCGCTCGCGGCCAAGATCGATCCGCAGAGCGGCCACTGCTACGTCGCGTGGCCCGGACCGCACACCTTCGAGGGCGCGCGCTACGACTGCCAGACGCGCGGCGGCGAGCTCGCCTCCATCACGTCGGCCGCCGAGGACACGCTGGTGCGATCGATCGCCAGCCCGACGGCGCGCTCGTGGATCGGCCTGTTCTCGCCGCCCGGCGGCGCGAATTTCCACTGGGTCACCGGCGAGTCGCTCGGCTACGCCGGGTGGGCGCCGGGCCAGCCCGACAACGCGAACGGCGACGAATGGTGCACCAAGTACGATCCCGTCGACGGCTGGCACGACACCTCGTGCGGCTGGGCGTCCAGCGGCAATTTGCCGCTCGAGAACCTCGCCACCGCGGGCTACGTGTGCGAGACCGGCTGCGGCAACGGCATCGTCGAGCCCGGCGAGAGCTGCGAAGGCTCGGCGTGCACCAACACCTGCCGCACGCAGGCGACGTGCACCGAGGCCGGAGGCGTCCTCTCGCCCGTGAGCGGCCACTGCTACTTCACGCAGCCGACCGCGGTCGACTACCAGACGGCCAAAGGCTCGTGCCCGGCGGGCACGCACCTGGCGATCCTCGACGGGCCGGCCGAGACGTTCGCCGGACAGGCGGCCGCGGCGAGCGACGCCTGGTTCGCGCTGCGCGCCGCCTCGACGCCGGGCGTCTTCGCCTGGGATCTGCCGGCCACCGACGCCTTCGACTCGACCCGCTACCAGGGCTTCACCGGCACCGAGCCGAACGAGCCGACCGCGCCGGCCTGCGCCCGTCTCAAGATCGGCGCCGCGTGGGCCGATCATCCCTGCACGGATCTCTACCTGCCGCTGTGCGAGCGTGAATGACCGGCCGCGAGCCGGCTACTCACGATCACGCAGACCGAACTCCTTCATCTTGTTCTGAAGACTCTTGCGGCTGATCTTCAAGCGTCGCGCCGCCTGAGTCACGTTGCCGCCGGTCTCGTCGAGCGCGCGCACGATCAGCTCGCGCTCGAGCCGCTCGGTCTCCTGCTTGACCATCTCCTTGAGCGAGGACGCGGCCGGCGTGCTCGTCGGGCGGGATTCGCCGCTCGCCGCGGGCTGCGCGGGCGCCGCCGCCTGCGCGCCGGACATCTCGGGCGGCAGATCGCGCGCATGAATCTGCGGGCCCTCGCAGAACAGGATGGTCCGCTCGAGCACGTTCTCGAGCTCGCGGATGTTGCCGGGCCACGGATGCGCCACCAGCCGCTCGAGCGCGTCGCTCTCGACGGTGGTGATCTGCTTCTTCAGCCGCTCGTTGAACTTCGAGACGAAGTGCTCGACGAGCACGGGGATGTCGGAGCGTCGCTCGCGCAGCGGCGGCAAATGGATCGGGACGACGTTGAGCCGGTAGTAGAGATCCTCGCGAAAGTTTCCCGCCTGCACCTCTTTCAACAGGTCGCGGTTGGTCGCCGTCACCAGCCGCACGTCGACCTTGATGGTCTTGATGCCGCCGACGCGCTCGAACTCCGACTCCTGGAGCACGCGCAAGAGTTTCACCTGCATCTCGACGGGAATCTCGCCGATCTCGTCGAGGAACAGCGTGCCGGTGTCGGCCAGCTCGAACCGCCCCGGCTTGGAGCCGACCGCGCCGGTGAAGGCGCCCTTCTCGTAGCCGAACAGCTCCGACTCCATCAACGTCTTGGGAATCGCGGCGCAGTTGATCTTGATGAACGGCGCGCCTCGCCGGGCCGAGTTGGAGTGCAGCGCGCGCGCGATCAGCTCCTTGCCGGTGCCCGACTCGCCGGTGATCAGCACCGTCGACGGCGTATCGGCGACCTTCTCGATCACCGCGAACACCTGCTCGAGCGCCGGCGAGCGGCCGACGAGACCGAAGCGTCCCGCGCCCGACGCCGGAGGCAGCGGACGCGGCGCGCGCCGATCCAGCTCGTGCGTCTTGATCGCCTTGGCGACCACCTGCCTGATCTGCGCCTGCTCGAACGGCTTCTCGACGTAGTCGAACGCGCCCAGCTTGACCGCCTCGACGGCGGAGTCGACCGAGCCGTGCGCGGTGATCATGATGACCGGGATGTCGGGATGCTCGGCGACCACTTTTCGCAACAGGCCCATGCCGTCGAGCTTGGGCATGCGCAGGTCGGTGATGAGCGCGGCCACGCCGCTGCCGACCAGGCCGAGCGCCTCTTCACCGTCGGCCGCCTCGACGACGTCGTAGCCCTCGCGAGTCAAGATGGCGCCGAGCACCTTGCGCAAATTCAGCTCGTCGTCGGCCAACACGATACGTGGGCGCCTGGCCATCGTCGGCGCACGCTACCATCCAGCCGTCGGCGGCTCAAGATAGGGTGTGATCGGGGCTTCTTTGCCACGACCGGTGGATGGAGTAACCTCGCTCTATAAGGAGTGTCGCATGCGCGTGCATAGCTTGGTGCTCGTTGGCGTGTTGGCGGTGGGAGGCTGTGGCGACGACCTGACCGTCATGAATCCCGACGGTGGCGGCAACGATCTCGCGGTGGGCGATCTCGCGGGCACCGTCGACATTTCGATCCCGCTCGACTTCCGCGCGATCGTGACCGCCAGCATGTTCAACAAAGATCTGGCGCAGGCGATCTGCATGCAGCTGGTGACGTGCGGACGGCTCGACGCCGCCAACATGGCCGCGTGCGTCGAGGCGCACACGCCGAACCTGTCGATCGATCTCGACAGCGAAGCGATGAAGGGCCGCATCCAGTTCAACGAAGCGCAGTGTCTCGCCGCCATCGCCGGCTCGCGCTGCGACGGCGAAGACATCGGCGAGGTGTTCATCTCGAAGTGCCGCGACCTGGTCGACATCCCGAAAGAGCCGTCCGACGGCACCAGCGCGTGCCTGGCGAGCGCCGAGTGCATCAACGGCTACTGCGCGCACGGCTCGGCCGACGCCGGGCTCGCGCCCGAGGGCTGCCCGGGCATCTGCCAGCCGTTCAAGGTCCTCAACGCCACCTGCGCCATCGACGCCGAGTGCGACGCGGTCAACGCCTACTGCGACAGCGGCACGAAGAAATGCACGATGCGCCCGGGCGCGAACGGCGACTGCACCATGGTCGGCTGCCAGCCGAATCTTTACTGCAACGGCGGCAAGTGCACCGCGCCCACGCCGACGGGAACCACCGCCGGCGCACCGTGCAACACGCTGCAGAACTTCTCGACCGATACGCCGGCGTGCGGGCCGACCTTCTTCTGCAAGATGGTGCTCGCGCCGACCATCAGCGGGACGTGCGCCGCCAAGATCGCGATGGGCTCGCCGTGCACGCCGGCCGACACGCCGTTCGGCGGCGACAACCAGTGCGTCGACGGCTCGGTGTGCGCGCAGATCGGCACGCAGACGATGCACACCTGCCAGGCGTACGGCTCGCTCAACGCCGACTGCGATCCGGCGGCCGGCTCGTGCAAGGACGCGCTCTACTGCGACTCGACGACCAAGAAGTGCTTGGCGCTGCTCGCCGACGGCGCGTCGTGCAATCCGGCGGCGAACCACTGCATCGCCAACAGCCAGCACGGCAACACCAACTGCATCGGCGCGACGCCGGTGTGCGTGCCGGAGAAGCTGCCGGGCGATGCCTGCAATCCGGCGACCGAGAGCCCGGCCTGCGGCAGCAACTACTGCGACCCGAACAAGAGCACCTGCGGGCTGCTCTGCAACTGATCGGCTAAACCGCTTCCGTTTGGCGATTCAGCAGCGAATAACCCACACGCGTCGTCAGCTGGCTTTGGCGGCGTCTTGCGGCTTGGGCTTCTCCGTGGCCTCGGCGTCCATCGCCGGGAGGACGACGGTGAAGGTGGAGCCGACGCCGAGGCGGCTGCGCACCTCGATGGTGCCGCCGTGGTTCTCGATGATGCGCTGGCTGATCGGCAGGCCGAGGCCGGTGCCTTTTTCTTTGGTCGTGTAGAACGGGATGAACAGGTTCTTCAGCTCGGCGGGCGGAATGCCGGCGCCGTTGTCGCGGAAGCGCACCTCGAGGTATTGCGCCGGCGCGCCGCGGCGGCCGCCTTTGCGCACCGACGTGGAGATGGTGAGCTTGCCGCCCGACGGCATCGCCTGCACGGCGTTGATGGCGAGGTTCAAGAACACCTGGCGGAGTTGCTCGGCGTCGGCGCGCACGCGCGGCACCTCGTCGGCGAGCGCCAGCACCACCTCGACCGGCGGCGGCGTCGATTCGCCGACGGGCGGCGGCGTGACCAGCTGCGCGGTCTTGCGCACCACCTCGTTCACGTCGAGCGGCTGCGGCTCGCCGCGATACGGGCGCGCGTAGTCCAAGAACTGCGACACGACGCGATTGAGGCGGTTGGCCTCCTCGACGATGATCGAGAGGAACTCGCGCGCCTCGGGCGGCGGCGTCTCGGCCGGGTCGCCTGCGCTCGGCGGCAGCAGCAGCTGCGCGGCGCCTTTGATGGCGCCGAGCGGATTGCGGATCTCGTGCGCGAGGCCCGCCGCCATCTCGCCGAGCGCGGCCAGACGATCGCGCTCCTTCATGCGATCGTAGAGCTTGGAGTTCTGCACCGTGATCGCCATCTGCGCCGCCACGCCGCGGAACAGATCGACCTCGTCGTTGGCGTAGGCGTCGCGCAGGCGCTCGTCCTTGAGGCACAACAGGCCGAGCACTTGATCGTCGGCGATGAGCGGGATGCACAGCGCGGCGTTCATCTCCTGCAGCGCGCGCGCGATCGCGTCGATGGTCTCGGTCTCGGCGTCGGGCTGCGCGCTTTTCGCCGCGTGCTCGCGCTCGAGCTGCTCGATCGACACCGGCCCGCGCGTCGAATGGAGCCGCTCGAAGAACGGGCGGCGCGCGGCGGCGTCGATGCGCTCGGCCGGCTTGGGCCCGAGATGCCCGGCGAGATCGTAGCCGCCGCCGTCGGCGTCGACCAGGTACACCGCGGCGTGCGTCGCGCGGCGCGACTCGTCCATGCTGACGAGCGTGAGGCGCACCGCCTCGCGAAAATCGATCACGTTGGCCAGGCTGCCGCGCAGCGAATCGACGCGCACCTTGAGCTCGTAGCGCTCGCGGAACATCCACTTCTGGATCGGCCCCTCGATCACCTGGCGCAGCGGCTCGACGAGGATCAGGATGACGAACGACGCGACCAGCGTGTTGAAGAAGTACACGCCCCAGTACGCCGGCGGCACCCACGCGACGAGCAGCCCGTAGATCGACGCCAGGATCAACACCAGCGTCGACAGGACGACCATCTTGCCGAGCACCTCGTTCACGTCGAGCAGGCGGTAGCGGAACAGCGTCTGCGAGATGAAGTACATGTAGATGATGGTGACGATGTTGCCGAACGCGCTGGCCGCGCCGCCGACGACGGGCAGGTAGTCGGCGGCGGCGAACGTGATCGCCGCCGAGCCGCCGATGCACAAATACATGAGGCTGGTCTTTTCGCCGGGGGCGAGCGTCCTGCGGTAGCGGCGGTAGACGATCACCATCGAGCCGTAGAGCCCGGTGAACACGCACGCGCCGAACGACATGCGGAACGGCCACGCGTGGTGCAGCCCGAGCCGGCGGAAGACGATGGCGTAGGCGATCGCCACCGTCGAGGAGACGGCCACCACCACCATCCAGCGCGGCGTGCTCGTGGCGCTGCGGCTGCCGTCTTCGGTGAGGAACGGGCGAAAGAAGCGCACCGACGCGAGCGGCAGCAGCATGGCGGCGAACAGCGACAGGAAGTAGGCGGTCTCGGACTCCAGCGTCAGCTTGAGGAAGGTCGTCACGTGCCACGCGACCAGCGCGAAGCACAACATGGCGAAGCGGCGGAACGAACGCTGCCGGCGATCGTGCAGGATCACCGAGGAGCCGATGGCGAACGTCACGATGGCCGCCAGCAGCGCCGAAAGTGACTGAATATTCACAAACGGATGATAGCACCGAGTTCGCGAGCCTCGGATTTCGGCGCTATACTTCCTAGAGTATGAATCCGCCCGCCGACGGAGGAGCGGACCGCGTGAACGCGACGCTCCGCCGACTGCCGAAGGTCGACGACGTGCTGGAGCGCCCCGCGGTGCGCGGGCTGCTGGAGCGCGCGCCGCGTTGGGCGGTGGTGTCGGCGGTGCGCGGCGAGATCGAGCGGCTGCGCGCGCGCCTCTTGGAACGTGCGCCGTCCGAGAGCGCCGAGCCGCAAAGTCCCGTCGAGCTCGACGAGCGGGCGGTGGGCGCGCGCGTCGAGGCGCTGTTGCGCCCGTCGCTCGTGCGGGTGCTGAACGCGACCGGCGTGGTGCTGCACACCAACCTCGGGCGCGCGCCGCTCGCCGAAGCGGCGGTGGCGCGCGTGGCCGAGATCGCGCGCGGCTACTCCAATCTCGAGTACAAGCTCGACGAGCGGCGGCGCGGCTCGCGGCACGATCACGTGAGCGGGCTCTTGCGCGAATTGACCGGCGCGGAGGACGCGCTGGTGGTGAACAACTGCGCGGGCGCGGTGCTGCTGGCGCTGGCGGCGACGGCTCAGGGGCGCTCGGCCATCGTCTCGCGCGGCGAGCTGGTCGAGATCGGCGGCTCGTTCCGCGTGCCCGACGTGATGCGCGCCTCGGGCGTCAAGCTCGTCGAGGTCGGCACCACCAACCGCACGCACGCGAAAGACTACGAGGCCGCGATCGGCGACGACACGGCGCTCTTGCTCAAGGTGCACCGCTCGAACTTTGCGGTCGTCGGCTTCACGGCCGAGGTGTCGGCGGGCGAGCTGGCGGCGATCGGGCGCGCGCGCAAGCTCGGCACGATGGTGGACCTCGGCTCGGGCGCGCTGGCGGATCTGCGCGCGCTCGGTCTGCCCGACGGCGGCGAGCCGGAGCCGACGGCGCGCGAGCTGGTGGCGACGGGCACGGACCTGGTGACGTTCTCCGGCGACAAGCTGCTCGGCGGCCCGCAAGCCGGCGTGCTCGTCGGGCGGGCGCACGCGATCGCGCCGTGCCGCTCGCACCCGCTGCTGCGCGCGCTGCGGCCGTCCAAGCTGACGCTGGCCGCGCTCGAGGCCACGCTCGAGCTCTATCGCGACGGGCGGCTCGGCGAGATCCCGACGCTGGCGATGCTCACGACGCCCGAGCCGACGCTCGAGGCGCGCGCGCGAAAGTTGCGCGACGCGTGCGCCCAGGCGCGGCCCGAGCTCGCGTTCGATGCGGCGCGCGTGCGCTCGGCGGTCGGCGGCGGCGCGCTGCCGCTGTGCGAGCCGTGGTCGTGGGCGGTCGCGGTCACCTCCAACGGCGGAGTCTCGGCCGACGCGCTCGACGCCGGGCTGCGCGCCGCGGACCCGCCGGTCGTCGGACGAATCAGCGACGGGCGCTTGCTGCTCGATGCGCGTACACTTGGTGACGAAGAGATCATGTTGGTGGCACGAGCTTTCGCGACCTCGAAGAAATTCGAAGGAGACTTGGCTTGACCAACGCGAGCGTCCTGGTCCTCAACCGGCACTACCAACCGGTTCACGTCACCTCGGTCAAGCGCGCCTTCACGCTTTTGTACCTGGGCGCGGCGCGCGTGGTGGAGCCCGACTTCTCGACGTTCGACTTCGAGAGCTGGGCGGAGCTCGGCCACGCCGCCGAGCACGACGTGATCCACACCGTCGGGCGCGCCATCCGCATCCCGCGCGTCATCTTGCTGCAGATGTACGATCGGCTGCCGAAGACCAAGGTGCGCTTCTCGCGGCTCAACATCTACGCGCGCGACGACAACACGTGCCAGTACTGCGGGCAGAAGCTGCCGCGCACCTCGCTCAACCTCGATCACGTGATCGCGCGCGCGCGCGGCGGCCGCACGACGTGGGAGAACGTGGTGTGCTGCTGCGTGCCGTGCAATTTGAAGAAGGGCTCGAAGTCGCCGCACGAGGTCGGCATGAAGCTCATGCGCCAGCCGGTGCGCCCCAAGTGGACGCCGACGTTCCGCGCGCCGGGCAGCCGCATCGCGCATCGCGAGTGGTTGCCGTTCCTCGGCGTGGTCGACGCGTCGTACTGGAACACCGAGCTCATCGACGAGGATTGAGCGCCGCGCCGCCCCGTCGATGTCCCTTGGCGCAGGCGCATCTAAGGGATAACCTGAACGCGTGGAGCGCGACTCGCCCGACGACAACGACGAGCCCCAGCTGCCGCTCAACGTGAGCGCGCCGGCGGCGCCGCAAGCCGTCGAACGTCCGGGCCGCCGCATCATCGCCATCGGCTCGGGCAAGGGCGGCGTCGGCAAGTCGCTCCTGGCGGCGAACCTCGGCATCTACCTCGCGCAGCTCGGCAAGAAGGTGGTGCTGATCGACGCCGATCTCGGCGGCGCCAACCTGCATACCTTCGTCGGCGTCGAGCGCCCAACGGTGACGCTGGGCGACTTCTTCGACAAGCGCGTGGCGCGCATCGAGGACTGCGTGCTCGAGACGTCGGTGAAGGGGCTCGGGCTCGTCTCGGGCGAAGGCGATCCGCTGTGGGCGGCCAATCCGCGCCCGGCGACCAAGAATCGCCTCGTCAACCAGGTGCGCGAGATCGACGTCGACTACGTGATCGTCGATCTGCCGCCGGGCTCGGGCTTCATCGCGCTCGATTTTTTTCTGGTCGCGCACGTCGGGCTGCTCGTCGTCGTGCCCGAGCCGACGTCGGTGGAGAACACGTTCCGCTTCATCAAGAGCGCGTTCCTGCGGCGGCTCAGGGACGTGCGCGGGCTCGAGCTGCCGACCGATCGCACGTTCGAGGGCGGCATCCCGGCGCCGCTCGATCTGCTGGAGGCGGCGCAGAAGCTCGACCCGCAGCAGGCGCAGCGCGTGCTCGACGAGATCCAGAAGTTCCGCCCGCGCATCGTGGTCAATCAAACGCGCACGCGCGCCGATCTCGATCTCGGCATGCAGCTGCGCTCGGCGGGACGGCGCCGCCTCGGCCTGCAGCTCGACTATCTCGGCCACCTGGAATCGGACGACGCGGTCTGGCTGGCGGTGCGCAAGCGGCGGCCGCTCGTCGTCGAGCATCCCGAGTCGAAGGTGGCCAAGAACATCGAGCGCATCGTGCGCAAGCTGCTCGGCGCCGGCACCGAGCACGAGCGCCCGCCGCCGCTGCAGACGCCCAAGCGCACCGAGGATCAAAACCTCTACGAGGTGCTCGAGATCGATCCGGGCGCGAGCGACGAGGACATCCGCCGCGCCTACAAGCGCGCGCGCGAGATGTACGCGCACGACTCGATGGTCTTGTGCGGGCTGTTCACGCCGGAGCGGCTGCAGGTGGTGGGGCAGCGCATCGAGGAGGCGTACGACACGCTGCTCGATCCCGATCGGCGGCGGCAGCACGACCTGAAGCTGTTCCCCGAGGGGATTCCGGCGCGGCCGACGCCCGCGACCGGCGTGCACCCGACGCCCGCGGCGCCGCGCGCCGACGAGACGCCGATGAAGGTGATCGACGCGCCGCCCGAGCCGGTGATCGCGCCCGACACCGAGTTCACCGGCGACATCCTGCGGCGGCTGCGCGAGGCGCGCGGCATCGACCTGCTCGAGATCTCGCAGCGCACGAAAGTCGGGCTCGGCCACCTGCGCTCGATCGAAGACGAGCGTTGGGACGCGATGCCGGCGACCGTCTACTTGCGGGGTTTTCTCGTCGAGTATGCGCGCTTCCTGCGGCTGGACGTCTCGCAGGTGACCAAGACCTTCATCGCGCGCTACAGCAGGGAAAAACAGAAAGCGGATTGACGAAGCGAGCGAGTTACGGCATCGCGCACCAGGCGGCGATCGCCTGGGAGCACGCCATGCTCGAAGCGCTCTGCGGATTGTTGACGTCGATCTGACACGTCTGGCCGCCGTAGTTCTCCGTGGTCACCGACGAGCCCTGCGAGGCGCACACCTGGTACGTCTTGGTGCTCGGCGACGGGCAGTTGCCGGTGCCGCACTGCGAGTTGCTGCCGCCGCAGCCGAGGACGCCGAGTCCCAGCGCGAGCCCGAGGATTGCGATCTTCATGGTGTTGCCCCCTTGTCGAATGCGCGTGAACGCGCGAAGGGGACGGAGACTATCGGCAGGTCAGGAGATGGTCAAGCTACGCGCTACGGCTTGCCGTTGTCGGGACGGCAGCGATTGCCGGGCGGATAGTCCGGGTGATAGTGGTGCTTCTCCGGCCGCGCGACGCACTTGAGGCACTGCGCGCGCTCGCCGGCCGCCGCGGTGCCGGGCAGCTTCTCGCAATCGGCGGTGGTGCGGGACTCGTGGCCGGTGTCGTGCGCGAACGCGAGCGGCGCGAGCCCGCCCAGCAATCCGATCGCGGCACCCGCGAGCAACAGCTTGTGTAGTCGACGCATGATCCCCTCCTTGGTGGGTTTGACGAGGCGAATGTGAAGACGGTTCCCCGGCGCATCTTATTCGTTCCGCGCGGCGGAAGCGAGTGTTGACGCGCGCCGAAGCGCCGCATTAACATCGCCGAATGCAGCCTATCGACAAGCCCGACCGCGCGCGCCAGCTCGCCCGCGCCATCGCCTCGGATCTCACGCTCTATCACGAGAAGGAGATCGTCGAGGGCATCGAGAACGACACGCTCTTCGACGTCATGAAGGAGTACATCGAAGAGGGGCGCGCGCTGTTCAAGAGCCGCGTCACGTCGGAGATCTACGAGCTCAACCTCTACGATCGCGCGATCGTCGACGTGATGATCAAGTCCAAGGGTCACGTCAAATCCAAGATCTGGTAACTGAAGAATTCGAGTTCATGGTCGCGGACGCCGACGAGGGCGAGCGGCTGGACGTGTGGCTGGCGCGGCAAGGCTTGCCCTATTCGCGCTCGCAGATTCGGCGGCGCATCGAGGAGGGCGAGGTGCACGTCGGCGGGCAGCCGGCCAAGCCGTCGCGCAAGCTGCGCGCGCGCGAGCGGGTTCGGTTCGCGCCGCCGCCGCCGGTCTCGACGGAAGATCGCCCCGAGGACATCCCGCTCGCGATCCTCTACGAAGACTCGCACCTGATCGTGATCGATAAGCCGGCCGGCATGGTGGTGCACCCGGCGACCTCGCACCAGGCCGGCACGCTGGTCAACGCGCTCCTGCACCACTGCGGCGATTCGCTCACCGGCGTCGGCGGCGAGCGGCGCCCGGGCATCGTGCACCGGCTCGACAAGGACACCTCGGGCGTGATGGTGGTGGCCAAGGACGAGCCGACGCTGGTGGCGCTGCAGGTGCAGTTTCACGCGCACTCGCTCACGCGCCGCTACCTCGCGCTGGTCGAGGGCGTGGTGGCGGAGCAGGGCACGTTCCGCTCCAAGTACGGGCGCGATCCGCGCGACCGCAAGAAGTTCTCGTCGCGCGTCACCGTCGGCAAACGCGCGGTCACGCACTGGACGGTCAAGGAGCGGCTGCCGGGCGCGACGCTGATCGAGGCGCGGCTCGAGACCGGGCGCACGCACCAGATCCGCGTCCACTTCCGCGACGCGGGGCACCCGCTGGTCGGCGACCCGGTGTACGGGCGCGCGCCGCGCGAGCCGCGGTTGCGGCAGGTTGCCGCAGCGCTCGGGCGCCAGGCGCTGCACGCGCACGTGCTCGGCATCGTCCATCCGGCGACGGGGAAGTACCTCGAGTGGTCCACGCCGCCGCCGGCCGATCTCGAGCGCGCGCTCGCCGACCTGCGCGCCGCCTGATCGCGCCGCTCAATATAGATACGAGAATTCGACGACCACGACGTGTTTGAAATAGTTTTTGTTGTCGTAATCGAACGGCGTGGCCGGATTGGTAAAGTCGATGGTCGAGCGATTGACGACCAGCGTATACGCGAGGTCGCAATCGAACGGGCCCCAGATCGGGCGGCGCAGCGTGGCGTCGAGGGTGTAGCGGTCGTCGACGCGCGCGCGCAAGTGGGTGTAGCGCAGCGCGATCGGATCGAAGACGAAGCTGCGTTTGGGATAATCGCGGTGCTCGTAGCGAAACGTGAGCTGAGCGTGCAAAGCCCAGGGCATATTGACTGCACCGGTTATCAGCGCTTCGTGCCCCGAAAACGAATAGGGAATGGTGTACGTGGCGTCGGCGGGCAGGGTGACGCCTTGCGGGAAAATGATATCGGTCGACCCCAAAACCTGTGCACCGATTGCTTCGCTGGTGAATTGATAACCGAGCTGAAACTCCAATCTCTTGTTGCGCCAGCTTTGCGTGACCACCGCTTCGTCGCGCGCGCCGCCGAGGTAGTTGTAGTTGGGATCGAGCGACGACTTGAAGATGTGGACGTAGCGCGAGCGCAGCTCGAAGCCATGTCCCTCGTCGACGGTGACGCGCGGGCCGAGCGCCAGGCCGCTCTGGAAGAAGTTGAACGTCTGCAGGCCGGCGAACAGCAGATAGCCGTCGAAACCGGCCTCCAGCTTCAAACGCTTGAAGAACGTGTGCGCCAAAGCGGCGCTCAAATCGTGCTCCTGCAATGAATAGGTATCGAGATCGGACGAGAGATAGGCCAATTGGCCGAATCGATATTCGAAGGTGATGCCGCTGCGCGCGGTGCCGACCGGGCGGTAGGTGACGTCGAGATCGGCGCTGAGCAGGCCGGCGCCGGGATCGGCGGGCGTCGTGCCGGTCACCACCACCTGGTTCGACTGCGGCACGTTCGAGTCCCAGCCGCCGCCGACGCGCGCGTCGACGGTGAGGCGCTTCTCGACGTGGGCGCGCGCGGCGATGGCGCGCAGGTAGGCGCGCGCGTGCTGCGCGTCGTCGTCGCCGAGCCCGAGCGCGAGCGCCGCCTCGAACGCGCGCTCGGCGTCGCCGTCGGACTCGAGGCGGAAGCGCGCCACGCCGAGCATGAAGCGCAGCTCGGCCTCCCGGGGCGCGAACGCCACCGCGCTGGCGAACGCCGCGCCGGCGGCCTTCACGTCGCCCATTTTATAGAGCGCGTGGCCGAGCGCATACTGCAGCTCGGCGCAGTCGGCGTCGGAGAGCCCGTCGCGCGCGGCGCTCTCCAGCGCGGCGCGGTAGGCGGCGGCGGCCTCGGCGGGACGCTCGGCGGAGAGCGCCACCTTGCCGGCGCGCGCCAGCGCATGCACGCGCGCGCGGATGCGGGCGGCGCGCGCTCGCTCGAGCTCGATGAGCAGCTGGGCGGCGCGCTCGACCAGCGGCGCGGCTCCGGCGCTGCGCGCGGCGTCGGCGGCGGCGTGAAAATGATCGGCCGCGCCCTCGTCGTCGTTCGCCTGCTGCGCGGCCAGCCCGGCGTCGAGCAGCGCCAGCGGCGCCACCTTGCCGTCGAGCCGCGCCGCCTCCAGGTACGCGCGCTCCGCCTCGGCGCCGCGCTCGGCCTCGAGCAGCGCCGAGCCGAGGTTGAAGCGCAGGATCGCCGAGCGCGGCTGAATCGCCGCCGCGCGCGTGAACGCCGGCACCGCGTCGGCCGGCCGCCCGTCGCGAAACAGCGCCAGCCCGAGCAGGCGCCACGCCTCGCCGTCCGCCGGCGCGCGCCGCGCCGCCCGCGCCGCCGCCTCGCGCGCCGCTTCGAAATCTTTCGCGTCGAGCGCCGCGCGCGCCTCGGCCACGAGCTCCGCCACCGGCTCGTGCCGCAGCCGCGCCGCCGCGTCGGCCGCCAGCTCGACGGGCGCGCGCGCGTCCCCGCCGTGCGCGGCGAGCACCGAGATCACGAGCGAGGCGGGCAGCGAGATCAAACGCCCGGCATTTTACAGGGTATCGGGCCGGGTATCTCTACGGGTGTACGTGGCGGGGCCGCTCGGTGCGCTCCGGCGTGCCCGAGCCGCGCTCGCGGTGCGACGAGCGCCAGTGTTGCGGCTTGGCCTCGGGCGTCACCTGGCCTTTTTTGTCGGGGGGCTGCACCGTCGAGAGCGGCGGGCGCTGGCTCTTGAGCTCGGAGGGCGGCTGCGGGTCGACGTGCTGCTTCTCGGGCGGCGCTTGCTTCATGCGCGAGATGACGTCGTCGATCTGCGCCTTGTCGTCCAGCACCTCGACGGTGGCCTTGGGCTTGACGCCCGAGCGCGGATCCTGCGCGCGCGCGACGCCACCGAGCGCCGCCGCGAACACCAACGCGAGCGCCACGCGCCTCATGTCGTCACCTCCAGCCATACTACGTGCGTCAGATCCAGATCCGGCCCGACGGCGTGCGCCACCACGCGATAGCGGCCGGCGCGCGGGCCCTTGACGGCGATCGGGATCGGGTTCGAGCCGCGCTCGAGCTTGCCGGTCCAGCGGAACGTGCGCTCGGCGAGCTGCTGGCCGCCCGAGTAGAAGCGCAGCCCGTCGGGGAGCATCAGCTCGAAGCTGACGTCGTCGACCTCGCGTTCGGCGACGAAGTCGATCTTCACCAGCGCCACCTTGCTCTCCGGCACGCGCGCCGCGATCACCGGCGACGGCGCGCTTGCGGCAAAATGCCGCAGCCCGGCGAAGGTGCCGCCCGCCGCCAGGAGCGCCGAAAGCGCCGCCGCCGAAGCGGCGAAGCTGAACGGGCGCAGCGCCAGCCGGTCGCGCAGCCGCCGCCACCGCGAGCGCTCCGGCGGCGCGGCGGCCACCAGCTTGCGGTGCAGCTCGAGCGCGAACCCGTCGGGCAGCGGCTCGGCGCCGGCGCGCCGGCACAGCGAGATGGTCGCCTCCAGCTCGGCCAGCTCCTCGCCGCAGCTCACGCAGCCGCGCGCGTGCTCGCGCACCTCTTCGGCGCGCGCGCCGTCGAGCTCGCCGCCCGCCACCTCGGGCAACACCTCACGAGCCGAAGCGCAGTTCATGGCGACTCCTCCTTGCGACGGCGAAACAGCGCGGCCTTGAGCGCGTCGCGCCCGCGGTTCAGCCGCGACTTCACGGTTCCGATGGGCAGCGACAGCGCCTCGGCGATCTGATCATAACCGAGTCCCTGCACGTCGCTCATCGTCACCACCACGCGAAACGCCTCGGGCACGTCGCGCAGCGCGCGCATCAGCAGCCGGCGCGACTCTTTCTCCAGCAGGCGATCCTCGGCGTTGGCCGCGTCCTGCAGGTGCTCGACGTCGGCGCGGTCGAGCGGCTGTTCGAGCGCCTGCTCGCGCCCGGCGCGGCTCTTCACCGCGTCGAGGTACGTGTTCTTGACGATCGAGTACAGCCACGTCGAGAACGCCGATTGAAAGCGAAAGCCGCCGATCGAGCGATACACCTTGACCAGCGCGTCCTGCGCCAGGTCCTTGGCCTGCTCGCGATCGCCGGTGAACGCGAACGCGAAGGTGAACACCTTCGCCTGGTGCTCCGCGATCAGCCGCTCGAACGCGGCCACGTCGCCCTCGCGCGCGCGCTCCACCAGACCCGCAACTTCGTGCGGGGCCAGCGCCGAACGCGCCGCCACGGGCTTGTGGACCGGCATCTCCGTGCTCTCCCTCACATCGTGAGACGAGGCTCGCTCGCGTTGGGTTCCCATGGGACGCAAGGACGAATGATAGCGCAGTCGAATTCACGACAGCGCTGTCCGATTGCCGGCGCGTGGTCGGGACGCAACCTCGCAAGACTTCGTGCGCGCAAAGGTGGCCCGGCGGCTGCTACGTGGCTCATCGCTGCCGTTCGTGGGGAGGAATGAACATGTCGCGTGTCGCCCGCTCGTGCGCCCTGGTTGCGTCGCTCGTCTCGGGGATGGCCTTTGGCCAGGAGCCCGACGAGTGCACCACGACTACCACCACCACCGTGAAGTGTACCGGCGCCGCCGCGCCGCTCGCGGTGCCGGCGCCCGACCCGGTCGCGCAGCCCGTCGCTGCGCCGCCGCCGATCTACGTGCAGCCGCCTCCGCAGCAGCCGGTGCTGATCCTGCCGCCGCTCGAGGGCAACTGGCGCTTCGTCATGGAGCCGGGCGGGCAATTGTGGCGCGAGCGCGTCACGCGCAAGCGCATGGGCGGGCTGTGGGGCGGCGGGCTCGGGCTGTGGCTCTCGACGTACCTGATCGGCGTGGTGGCGATGCCGCTCAATCCATTCGGCTGGATCCCGGTGTTCGGCGCGTTCACCACCGCCGCGTTCCTCGGCGGCGGCACCGCCACGGCGCTGTTCGCGCTCGACGGCGTCCTGCAGCTCGGCGGCTGGGTGATGTTCATCGTCGGCCTCTCGCACTCGCGCGAGAAGGTCGAGCGCGAGCGCGTCACCGTCGGGCCGATGCTGTTGCCGTCGGGCGGAGGCGTGGGCATCTCTGGTCGCTTCTGAGCGCGTCCGCTATGCTTCGCTCATGATGCTCGTCACCTCGCCGGTGCTCGGCGGCGTGCGCCACGGCTTCTCGACGCGGCGGGGCGGCGTGTCGGGCGGGCGCTACGCGACGCTGAACCTGTCGGCGAAGTGGGGCGACGACGCGGCGCTGGTCGAGCACAACCGGCGGCGCGTGGCGGCGGCGGGCGGATTTTCGCTCGAGCGGCTGTACACCGCGCGGCAGGTGCACGGCGCGCGCGTGGCGGTGATCGTCGAGGGCGTCCTGCCCGAGCGCGTCGCCGAGGTGGAGGCCGACGCGCTGGTGTCGGTGGTGCCGGGCACGGTGGTCGGCGTGGTGACCGCGGACTGCGTGCCGATCCTGCTCGCCGACGGCGACGGGCGCGTGGCGGCGGCGCACGCCGGCTGGCGCGGCACGGTCGCCGGCGTGGCGTCGGCCGCGGTCGAGGCGCTGGTCTCCGTCGGCGCGCGCCGCGAATCGATCCGCGCCGCGCTCGGCCCGTCGATCTGCGCGCGCTGCTTCGAGGTCGGCGAAGAGGTCGCCGCCGAGTTCGAGCGCGTCGCTCCCGAGTCGGTCGAGCGCACGGCCGGCCGCAAGCCGCACGTCGATCTCTGGCGCGCCAACCGAGCGCTCCTCGCCGCCGCTGGCGTGGACGGCGCGCGCGTGCACGCCGAGCCCGCGTGCACGATGTGCAACCCCGATCTCTATTTCTCCTTCCGCCGCGACGGCGCGGGCATCGGTCAGCACCTGTCGTTCATCGTCGCGCGCTGACTTGACGCCCGCGAGCGTCGGCTCAAGTTCGACGCATGCAAGCGCGCGCCTTGCGTTCGCCCACGCGGTGGCTCGCCGCGACGGCGCCGCTGATCATCGCCAGCTTCGTCGCGGCGCACGTGCTGACGGTGCGCGCCGCGCAGAATCTTCATGTGCGCGCGCGCAGCATCCAGAACCGCCTGGCGCACAGCCAGCTGCTCTCGGCGGTGCGTGGCGAGGTGCACCTGCTCGGCATGGCCACCGGCCGAGCGCTGTGGGAGGCCGAGGCGGGCGAGCCGTTCGATCGCGCGGTGCTCGACGAGAACCGCCGCACGATCGCCGAGCAGCTCGACCGCCTGCGCGGGCTCACGTCGACGGCGGAGGAGCTGGCGCAGGAGCGCGAGCTGGAGCGCGCCATCGACGAGGCCGAGCGGGCGATCGATCGCACGGTGGCGCTGCTCGACGCCGGCGACCTGCGCGGCGCGCGCGCGGTGGTGTCGCTGGCGCTGGTGCGCCGCGCCGATCAGACGCTCGAGCGCTTGATCGATCTCGACGGCGAGGAGGCGCGGCTGGAGAGCGCGCGCGTGGCCGACACCGAGCGGCGCATCGAGCGGCTGGCGCCGCTGCTCGACGCGGTGGCGGCGGCGATCGCGCTGGCGCTGACCGCGCTGGCGGTGCTGGCGGTGCGGCAATTTGCCCGACTCGCCGACGAGCGCAACCGGCTGGCCGAGCGGCGCGCCGAGGAGCTGGAGCTGTTCGCCGGGCGCGTGGCGCACGATCTGAAGAACCCGCTGGGCGCGATCGCGCTGCGCCTGGTGGTGGCGCGCCGCTACTTCGAGTCCGACGACGCCGCGCGCGAGGAGCTGGGCAAGCTGAGCCGCGGCGTGGCGCGCATGAACCAGATCGTCGAGGGGCTGTTCGACTTCGCGCGCGCGGGCGGGCGGCCGGAGGCCAACGGGCGCGCCGAGCTGGCGGCGGTGCTCGACGAGCTGCTGGTCGACTTCGTCCCCGACGCCGAGCGGGCGGGCGCCGAGCTGATCGTCGAGCCGTTTCGTCCGGTGGCGGTGGCGTGCCCGCCCGGTCCGCTGGCGAGCGTGCTCGGCAATCTGCTGCGCAACGCGATCAAGTACATCGTCGAGGCGCGCGGCGAGCGGCGCATCCGCGTGCGCGCGCGCGAGCACGACGGGCGCGTGCGCGTCGAGGTGGAGGACACCGGCCCCGGCGTGCCGCCCGGCATGGAGCGCGCGGTGTTCGAGCCGTTCGTGCGCTCGGGCTCGCGCGCGCAGCCGGGCATCGGGCTCGGCCTGGCGACGGTGAAGCGGCTGGTCGAGGGCTATCGCGGCGAGGTCGGCCTGGAGTCGCGCGCCGGCGCGGGGAGCTGCTTCTGGTTCGAGCTGCCGATCGCCGCGCCCGTCGAGCAGGCGCTGGCGCTGCACTGAATCACAGCCGCGCGAGCTTGTCGGGGTTGCGGGTCATCTGCACGGCGTAGATGCGCTCGCCGTCGGTCTCGAGCTGGAGCGTGGAGTCGGCGCGCGCGCCGTCGCGCAGGATCAGCGCCGGCCAGCCGTTCAGCTCCGCCGGCTCGGCGTGCAGGCCGCCGGCGAATTTTTTCGTCAGCCCGACGAGCAGGCGCGCCACCGGGTCGACGCCGCGCACCTCCTTGAGCGCCGCCTGCGCCTTGCCGCCGCTGTCGGAGGCCGCGGTCACGCCGTCGGCGAGCAGCGCGCGCAGCGCCGTCAGATCGCCGCGCACGCACGCGTCGAGGAACGTGCCGAGCAGCCGCTGGTGCTCCTCCGTCGAGCGGGCGTGGCGCGGCCGCCCGTCGGCGAGGTGCCGCTGCGCGCGGTGGAACCACTGCCGGCACGCGGCCTCGCTCGCGCCCACCATCTCCGCCACCTCGGCGTGCGAGTAGTCGAACACCTCGTGCAAGAGGTAGGCGGCGCGCTCCTGCGGCGACAGGCGCTCGAGCAGCAGCAGGAACGCCGTCGAGATCGACTCGCGGTCGGCGGGGGCGAGCGCGTCGCCGTCGGTGCGCAGCGGCTCGGGTAGCCACGGCCCGACGTAGGTCTCGCGCCGCGCGCGCGCCGACTTGAGCTGGTCGAGGCACAGCCTGGTTACCACGGTACATAGGTACCCCGGTACATTGGTAATGTCGGCGCGCGGGGCGTCGCGGAAGCGCAGCCACGCGTCCTGCACCACGTCCTCGGCCTCGGCGCGGCTGCCGAGCATGCGGTAGGCGATCGCCATCAGGCGCGGCCGCTCGGCCTCGAACGGATCCACCGCGTCCATTTAAAGCAGCGAGCGCAGGCGCTGAAGCCCGAGCGCGTAGCTCTCGTCGCCGTTCGCGAGCGGCGGCGTCTCGAGATAGCCGGGGACGGCGGCGAAGCGCGGATCGCGCACCAGCCGGCCGAACGGCTCGAGGCCGATGTGGCCCTCGCCGATCACCTCGTGGCGATCGACGCGCGCGCCGAGCGGGCGCTTGGAGTCGTTCAGGTGAAACGCCTCGAGGTGGCGCAGCCCGACGACGCGATCGAATTCTTCGAACGTGCGCTCGTAGCCGCGCGGCGTGGTCCACTCGACGCCGGCGGCGAACATGTGCTGCGTGTCGAGGCACACGCCGAGGCGGCGCTCGCCGGCTTTTTGCAAAATCGCGTCGAGCTGTTCGAACGAGCAGCCGACGCACGAGCCCTGGCCGGCGGTGAACTCGATGAGCAGGCGTACGCGCGGCTTCGGGCCGAGCGCGCGGCAGATGCGCTGGAGCGCGCGCGCCACGCGGGCGAGCCCTTCCTCGACGGGCGCGTCCTGCGCGGCGCCGGGGTGCACCACCACCTGGCCGACGCCGAGCGTCTCGGCGCGGCGGCACTCTTCGAGCAGCGTCGCCGTCGAGCGCTCGCGGATCGCCGGCGCGCGCGCCGCCAGGTTGATCAGGTACGAGGCGTGCGCCGCCGTCGGGATCTTCGGCTTGGCGTAGGCCGCGTGCGCCTGCTTGAACGCGCGCACGTCGTCGGGCTGGAGCGGCTTCGACGCCCACTGGCGCGACGAGCGCGTCCAGATCTGCACCGCGTGCGCGCCGTCGCGGGCGCAGCGCTCGAACACGTGGTGGCAGCCGCCGGCGGCGGATTCGTGGGCGCCGAGGATCATCGAGCGGACTCTAGCGCGTCACGGGCGATCGGGCAGCCCGCTCGTCGAGACGAACTTGCCGAAGTAGTAGGTGGGCACGCCGTCGTGCGAGAGCGCGCTCTGCTTGAACAAGAGGCCGTGGCGGTACGTGGCGTCGGGCCACGTCGACGTCGTGCGATCGTCGACCAACGTGCCGGCGTCGGTGCCGACCCAGGTCGCGGCGCGATCGGCCATCGCCTGGCTGTTGGCGAGCGTGCCGCCGCCCGAGGTGTAGACGTCGGCGAAGCGGCGCGCGGGCGGCGAGCCGGCGAGCGACGGCAGATCGGACATCACCCACGCGTCGTAGTCGGCGAAGTTGCCGTAGAGCGAATCGAGCAGATAAATCTCCTCGACGGGAACGCCGCCGCGCTGCGCGATTCCCGCCGCCGCCTGGTAGCCGCCCGAGTGCGACGCCACCACCACCATGCCGACGTCGGCGATCGTCTTCGCGCCGATGCGCGGCGCCAGATCGGCCAACGTCTCGGTCAAAAGCGCGCGAAACCCGCCTTGCAGCCCGAGGTTGCCCGGCGCGCCGGTGGTCTGATCGAACGCGATCTCGGGGCAGAGCAGGAGCGCGTTCTTGCCCGAGGCCTCGAGCTGCGCGGCCAGCGCATAGGCGTGGCGCACCGGCGTGCCGGCCGCCGGATCGCACGACTCGCCGGCGTCGCGCACGATGTTCTCGACGCAGTTCGAGAAGCCGTGGATGTAGACGATCACCGAGAGCGGCGGCGTGGCGTCGTAGTGGCTCGGCACGTAGACCAGCGCGCTCGGGTGCGCCGCCGTCGGCGGATAGGCGCCGGCGTCGAGCGTGAGCAGGAACGTGGACGCGGGGAGCGGCGTGAGATCGGCGGGCGGGGCGAGATCGGCGATCGCGGCGGCGGAGAGATCGTCGGCGGCGCCGCCGTCGGGGATCGG
>Ga0070741_10004606_pt1 | contig 31968 bp, 30 predicted proteins | sample Coa_R1_4_FD_66440 | JGI IMG/M metagenome (GOLD analysis project Ga0070741, IMG submission 66440) | Surface soil microbial communities from Centralia Pennsylvania, which are recovering from an underground coalmine fire - Coalmine... | ecosystem: Environmental > Terrestrial > Soil > Unclassified ... | reverse complement strand
GGCTTCGGCAATTGCATGTCCAGTTCTTCCATTTGTCGTACGATGATCTGTGAGATAGCCAAATCTCGAAACCACTTATGATTTGAGGGAATGATAAACCACGGCGCGTGCTCGGTGCTTGTCTTGTTAAGCACATCCTCGAAAGCCTCGATGTAATTCCCCCAATATTCGCGCTCCTTGTAGTCCGTGTCGCTGATCTTCCACTGACGGGCTGGGTCGTCCAGTCTCTTCTCGAACCGGGCGAGCTGTTCCTCTTTCGAGATGTGCAGGAAAAATTTGAGAATGGTCGTGTTGTTTTCCGTGGTAATCAGCCGTTCAAAATCGTTTATTTGATCGTAACGTTTTGACCACACCTTTTTCGGCACCAGGCGGTGAACTCTTGCTACCAGCACGTCTTCGTAGTGAGAACGATTGAAAATCGCCACCGACCCCTTGCCGGGAACATGCGGGTGGACTCGCCAGAGAAAATCGTGCGCCAGTTCCTGCTTTGTCGGTTGCTTGAAGTTAACGGAAACGCAACCTTCCGGATTCATGCCGGTCAAAACGTGCCGGACTACACCGTCCTTGCCAGCAGCGTCGAGTCCCTGCAACACAATGAGAAGCGAATGCTTGTTCTCCGCATACATCAGGTATTGCAGCTGGTCCATTTTCTGCAGGTTCTCCTGAATCTGCGGCAAAGCCGACTTGCGTGACTCGTCTTTGCCGTGATAGCCGGGATCGAAATGTTTTAGCCGGATCTTGGATCCGGGTTCCGCGATAAGTTTTTTCCGGTAGTTGGACATTTGTTCTTCCTGGTTAACGGACCGCCTTCGACCGGCGTGTCATGGGAACTCGGAGTGGCTGGAAAAGCGACTTCTTCCACGAGCGACTCGGGTCCAGAACTCCATAAAGTCCTAGTTTCACGGCGTCCTGCACGATCATCCAAACGAGGTTGTAAGCCCAAACAAAACCGATGATCCTCCAGGGAAGTGGAGGCACCAGCCATCCCTGGCTGCACATGAATACCGCGGCGATTTGAGTCGCGACAATCGCTAAGAAGAGCCTGGCGTTTGGATAGGACGGCTGCCACAAAGGTCCCCGGGTGCGAGTCACGAATAACATGAGATGACCACCGGCTACGAGCTGTAGAAACATCATGGTCTGCAGTTGTGGATGATCGAAGTGATGAAGAGTATCGCCCAGGTAGAGCAGACCAAAGCTTTGAATAACTCCAGTGTAAGCTTGTTCTGGGTCAAGGTACCGGTCTTATCGGAACAAAGCACATCGACGCCGGCCAATTCCTCGATTGATTCCAGTCGGGAGACGATCGCCTTGCTCCTCGCAAGCATCCGCGCGCCCAGTGCCATAGTTACCGAAAGTACCGCCGGCATGGCCACAGGCACTGAGGCTACTAACAGGATAAGGACGATTTCGGCGAGCCGTAACAACACAACCCGATCGTAGTGGCCACGCATGTCGAAAAGGCGGCTGGCCACCAGGATTACGACTAAAATCAGGGCCAAAATAATCAGGAAGCTGCCAATTGTCATTACGGCTCGCTGGAAGTGGGAAACACTTCCGGCGCCTGCCACTAATTTTGCCGTGCGTCCAAAAAACGTATTCACGCCGGTCGCGGTAATCACTGCGACCATTTCACCTTCTTTGACGACGGAGCCCGAATATGCGTCCTGGCCCGCCTTCTTCGTGACCGGGAGCGATTCCCCTGTGAGTGCGGATTGGTCGATGCTGATGTAACCGCCTTGGATGAGCTTACGGTCGGCGGGCACGACGTCGCCGAGATACAAGCGAACCATATCTCCAGGCAGGAGTGTCCGCGCATCGACCTGCTCCCATTTTCCACTACGAAGCACGCGCGCTTTTAGAGCCAGAGAATTCTTTAAGGCATCAAGCGCGTTGGAAGCTTCATGTTCCTCCCAAAATCCTAACAAGGCGTTGAACAACAGAAGGGAGGTAATAATCGTAAAATCGCCCCAGTCTCTTACAACAAATGCCATCAGGGCCGCAGCCTCGATCATCCATGGGATGGGTCCCCAGAAATAAGCGAGGAAGGCCGAAAGCGCGCTTTTCTTTTCTTCTGGCAGCGCGTTCGGTCCGTACTTGCTCAGCCGCTCTTGAAGTTGCCCGGGATTCAGACCGGTATTGGGATCAGTCCCTGGCTTCGCAAGAAGCTCCGCGATACCGGGACTGGCGGATCCGACGACATTAGACGCTGACATGAGGAACTCCCCAGCTCATTCGGTAGGAGGATGTGATAGCTTGTCAGGTCCCTGAAGACTAGAAAAAGCTAACGGCAAGCAATGCGAAACGCGCTGTCGCGGGGCGAGCCTGCCTACATCGCCTTATAATCAACCGTAATAGTACGATAAAGCAGCGTGCCGTGTTGTGCAGAAAAATAAAATAGCTCCAGCATCGTCGCGCCGACCATCCATTGATAGCCAACCAGCGTCTGGATGACATCTGTATCCGTGTCGCGGGAACGCGAAACCAGTTTCCCCGTTCCGTACTTCTCATCGAAGTATTTGCGAATTTCTCCCATCCGCTGGTTATAACGTTCGATCGACCAATCCGGGTATTCGTACTGCAACTCCACGGCAACAAGCGCTCTCTGTTTGAAAGTAAACAAAGTACGCTTTAACCCGGGATGAATGAGACCTTCCACTGTCCAGACGTCCCGATTCTCCTTTTTTTCCCGAGAAGTGATCTTCGCTTTCGCGCCATGCAACACTGCTTCCACATGCGCCATCGAATCGTTCCAGCGAAATCCGAAGGGCGGCAACAGCTCATCCACGGAATATGCCTGCGCCGCGGAAAGCAGAAGGGCAATGATAGTGGTCGAAAGGATTTGGCGTATGGCCCTGTTGTGCCGACCAAGGGTGCAGATCGCCTGTCCGTTCTTCATGTTCGTGTGCGTCGCCCGCATTTTGATCGCCACCCCGGTGGCAGTCTGGAGGCGGAAAAATTGCGTGCACGTGCCAATTCGGTCAAATCTAGAATGGCGCCGCAGGGATGCGAATCGATTGATCGCTTTACCGCAGGGTTGGTCCTCCGTCGGTGACAAATCAGCCACGGGATCCTTTTTTTTATTTTCGCTCGGACACGTGGGTTTCTGTTTTCCAGTCAAGACAAATTTTTGCTTGTGATGAAAAATAAAATTCTTTTTTTTCATTTTTTTCTTGTCGATTTTGAAAGCGATTTCTAGTCTCAAGCCCGCTGGCGAGGCAGAAACAAGAGCGCCTGTGAATAAGTTGTGAACATTTCTGGAAACTGTTAGTAGCGAGAATGAACAAGCGGCAGAGATCCCCGGAACCACGATGGAACATGCAACGTCACCTGAAGACATCCGATCAGTCGCTCACGCGCAGCGCAGTGCATTTTCCCTCGTATTTGCACATTTTTGACAGCTTTCTTCTGGAACTCTCCAAGAAGTTACCCTGGAGATCAGCTCGATGTCGCCCCGGTTTTACGGGACGATTTTCCACTGTATCCCCGAGTGTGGCGATTGTGTAACACTGTTAACAAGTCTGCTATGGACAAGAAATGTGCACAGCTGTGGCAGCAATTATCAGCCGCACTCAAACCACAGATTAGCGCCGATAGCTTTAAACGCTGGTTTTCCGCAGTCGAACTCGTCGAGGCGAAGGATAAATCGCTCACTCTTCGCGTTCCAAACAATATTTATCAGTTCTGGATAGAAAGTAATTATATGCCGGCACTGCAGACTGCCATCGTGACGACGTTCGGCGGCCCGCTCCCCGTAAAGTTCTGCTCCCCATCGGAACCCGGCGTGCAAATAGCCCCCGAGGATACCGCATCGTTGGAAAAAATTTTGCCCGAACCCCCCGCCGACACAAAACCAGGCGGAACGGTGCCCGGGCTCAATCCACGGAACACATTTGAATCTTTTGTGGTTGGCCCGAACAATGAAATTGCGCATGCCGCTGCTCTCGCCGTGGCGCAGGCGCCTGCGCGCACTTACAATCCGCTGTTCATTTACGGCGGTGTCGGTCTTGGCAAGACCCACCTGATGCAGGCCATCGGTCAATACGTCTGGGCCAAGAAGAAAAATGTGAAGGTGATTTACGTCTCCAGTGAACTGTTCATCAACGAGTTCATCGACGCGATCCAGCACAGCAATCTGGTCAAATTCCGAAAGCGTTATCGCCAGGTTGATCTGCTCCTGATTGACGACATCCAGTTTCTGGGGGGCAAAGAGCGTTCGCAGGAAGAATTCTTTCACACGTTCAATACGCTTTTCGATGGACACAAGCAGATCGTTCTCTCCAGCGATCGCCCCGCTTCCGAGATTGCCAATCTTGAGCACCGCCTCGTTTCGCGCTTTGAATGGGGACTGACTGCGGAGCTGCAACCGCCGGACATCGAGACGCGCATGGCGATCTTGCGGAAAAAAGCACGCGGCATGCAGATCAAATTGCACGACGAAGTTTTTCAATTTCTCGCCAGCCGAATTCGCACAAATGTGCGCCGTCTGGAGGGCGCACTTATGCGCGTGGCTTCCTTTGCATCACTCAGCGGCAAGGAACTGACCAAAGAAGTGGTGGAGCATTTGCTAAAGGATATTTTGCAGGAGGAAGCACGGCATTCCATAACGATCGAACAAATTCAGCGGCGCGTGGCTGAACATTTTGACGTGCGCATCGCCGATATGACAAGCAAGCGACGCCCGGCCAGCATCGCCTTTCCGCGGCAGGTGGCGATGTATCTCGCGCGCGAGCTTACCAAGGCCTCTTTGAACGAAATTGGTGACGCGTTCGGAGGCCGCGATCACGGCACGGTGTTGCATGCCTGCAAACTGGTAAAGAAACGGATGGCGGAACAAGACAATATTCGCCAGACGATATCCTTCATTGACAGTTCGCTTCAGCGTTAAAGTGCAATCTGTCATTCTGAGCCGAGCGGAGTGAAACGAAACGAAGTCGAAGAATCCCGTGGAAATAGTTTTACGCCAGCTCAGCGGGGTCTCGAGGCAGCCTGCCCTAGCAAAGTCGAAGGGCTCGACATGACAAGTACTTTGCGGTTGCCGAATAAAACCCAAAGCTTTACATCTTAGACCGTCATAATGAAATTTAGCGTAGCGAAAGAGAAACTGCTCGAAGGCCTGCAGCAGGTCCAAAACGTCGTTAGTACCCGCACGACTCTTCCTATCCTTTCCAACGTTCTTTTGCAGGCGCACGGCGACGAGATTCATCTGACCACAACCGATCTGGATGTCGGTGTGCGCGGAAGTTGCGAAGCGGACGTAGAAAAAGAAGGCGCAACCACATTGCCTGCCCGTCGCCTCTTCAACATCGTCCGTGAACTGCCTTCGAGCGAAATTCAGATCGATGTTAACGGAAAGAATGCTGCTTCGATTCGAAGCGGACAAAGTTTTTTCAAAATTCTGGGCCTGCCGGAAGAAGAGTTTCCGCCGCTACCCAAGTTCGAAGACGCGAAAGTTGTCACAATTAAGCAAAAAGATTTGCGCGACGGCCTGCGCAAGACTTCGTATGCCATATCAACCGACGAGACTCGCTACGTCCTCAACGGCGTTCTATTCAGTTTCAAGGACAACAAGCTGACACTGGTGGCGACAGACGGCCGGAGGCTCGCCATGGCCGAAATCGAGCTGGAGTTCCCGCGTAGTCACGAGGCGGATCTCATCGTTCCGACGAAAGCGGTGACAGAATTGCAACGCCTGCTTACCGACGACGGCGAAATCAAAGTCAGCATGGGCAGCGGACAAATCGCTTTTGACCTCAACAAGACACTCCTGGTGTCGAAATTGATCGAAGGGAATTATCCAAACTATCGCCAGGTCATTCCATCGGAGGCAAAAGAGCGAATCAAACTCGAACGTGAAACGTTTTTGAATTCGCTGCGACGCGTTTCGCTGCTTGCCAGCGACAAATCACACTCGATTAAACTGAATTTCAGCAAGAACAACATCGACATCACAGCCACCACTCCGGAAGTGGGCGAAGCGAAGGAATCGCTCGCCGTCGCCTACAAGGGTCGCGATTTTTCCATTGCGTTTAATCCGGAATTTCTCATGGCGCCCCTGCGTGCTTTGACTGAGGACGAAGTCTTTCTTGACCTCATCGACGAGATGAGCCCGGGCGTTTTGAAAATTCAGACTCCGTTCCTCTATGTCCTGATGCCGATGCGCATCAGCTCGTAAGAGCGATTTTTTAAGAGTTGTAGCCACCCGGCCTGTGGCCGGTTTCACTTTGGCACTGCTTTCACGCTATGTAGACGGCCCGCAGGGCCGGTAATCCGCTCCAGCCTTTACAAAGCCCGGCGTTGCGGCATCGCGGATTGAACCATCATCAGTTCGGTCACGTTCTCCGGTGTGAGTAAACCGACCAGACGCTTCATCCGATCCAGCACAGGCACTGCGGGGCAATTGCATTCCTGCATGATCCGGAACGCGTCCTCGAACCGAGTTCCAGTGGTCACCGTAGGAATATCCCGGCGCATCACATCGCCCACCCGGACCGTGGGATCGTTCTTGCGCAGTGCACCGATTAGATCATGACGCGTCAACAAGCCCGCCACGTTACCGGTATCATCGACGACTGGAAAATCGTGTTGCGAAGTCGCAAGCAATGCATCTACGGCCTCCTGCAGGCTGGCGTCTTCCGAGAGCGTGCGAAATTCCCGTACCATCGCGCTGGAGACCGGGAACCGGCGCGAGACGTCTTTCATCTGCGCCAGGGCCGCTTCCTGCGATGCACCGATATAAACGAAAAGCGCGATGAAGAGCAGGAACGGATTCCAGAGCAACCCGATGAACCCAAAAACAAACGCGAAACCCTGGCCCACGTTCGCGGCGACTTGTGTAGCGCGCGCATAGCTCATGCGCGTGGCGAGCAGCGCGCGCAAGACCCGCCCACCATCCATTGGAAATGCCGGCAGCAAATTAAAAAGAACCAGCATGATGTTAATCGTTAGCAGCTGCGCAACGAGACCGCCGCCTTCGACTGCTGAGGGATTGAGCAATGCTTGCGATCCAGCTGCCACGAACAGACCCAGCGCAATCACCACGTTCACTAACGGACCGGCTACTGCGATGATTAATTCCTGTACCGGCTCCTCTGGCATTCGCTCGAGTCGCGCCACTCCGCCAATCGGCAGCAACGTGATGTCCGGCGTATTAATCCCGAACGCCTTTGCAGCGAATGCGTGCCCGAATTCGTGCAGCACCACGCAAAGGAAAAGAATCAGAACGAATATGACGCGGCTCGCCGCTACCGCGGACCCGCCTTGCGAGTAATAGCCGAAGGCCAGCCAGGCGATCAGCAGCAAAAACGTGATGTGAATCCGCAATTGGATGCCCGCGACGCGAAAGATTGGAAGGGACCAGCTCATCTGAGTCAATCTGCTCTGGTATTGAATCGCGCGCCAGGGGCGATTCGGCAGTTTGATTAATGGAGTCTTGGCGTAGTGGAGTAATGGTTTGAGTGATTTTCACCACTCCATCACTTCAACACTCGAATGCAGACATTTGACGTGGCAATCGTGGGCGGTGGCCCCGCTGGATCAAGTTGTGCAGCATTTTGTGCCCTGGCCGGTTTGCACACGCTTGTTCTCGAGCGGGAAAGATTTCCACGAGAAAAAGTGTGCGGCGATTGTTTGAACCCATCGTGCTGGCCCGTGCTCGAGCGTCTCGGTCTCGCACAGCAGGTTCGCGATTTGCCGCATTCCAAACTCACCTCAGTCGAGTTCATTGCCATCGACGGTCACAAAGTTGTTGTCGATCTTCCGACCGAAGACGATTGCGAGTTGTCGGTAAAGCGCAGCCTTTTCGATGATCTCCTGCTGAGACGCGCTGGCGAACTTGGCGCGCAAATCCGCGGGAAAACAACCGTCACCGCACTGACCGAGGGACGGTATTGGAAAATTGCCACCGCCACTGGCGAAATTTTGGCCGCACGAATATTAATCGGCGCAGACGGCCGAAATTCTACCGTAGCGCGGCTGCGCAATTTGTTGCCACATCCAAAACGCGAACGCGTCGCGTTGCAAGCGCATATCCCACTTCCGCGAAATTTCGGGTCGCGTATCGTGCTGCAATTTCTTCGAGAAGGGTACTCAGGTCAGGCTCCAGTAAACGAATCCGAGCTCAATCTTTGCCTCGTTGGAAGGCCGCCCACTATTTCCAGACTACGGCAATGGGCACAAGGACACTTCGAAATCCCCGCCAATCAACCCTGGCGCACCATCACACCGCTCACACGCCCGGCTGTCCCGTGCGCCTATGAGAATCTTCTTTTCATTGGCGACGCTGCCCGGGTCGTAGAGCCGTTCACCGGCGAAGGAATTTATTACGCGCTTCGCTCAGGAGAGCTCGCAGCAGGTGCGATCGGGAAAATCATCAGTGACGAAGATCGATCATCAGCACTGCACGAGTTCGCTCGCGACTTCGCCAAACTGTATCGAGGAAGACTCTGGGTCAATCGGCTGGCGCGCGCCGCGGTTTTATCTCCCCGTATCGGTTCTCTGTTTGTTCGTGCAGCGCAAATCAATCCGTCGATCTTGAAATTGCTCACAGCAAAAATTGTTTCAGCGAAGTTGTAGCAACGGCCCTGTGGGCCGTTTCGGTATGGACGTGCCACAGGCACCTGACTACAGCGATTGCCGAGCCGCTTTGACCGTGTTGGACATCAGCATCGCGATCGTCATCGGCCCGACGCCGCCGGGCACCGGCGTTATCGCGCTCGCTTTTTTTGATACTTCATCAAATGCGACGTCACCCACCAGGCGATAACCACGCTCGGTGGTACCGTCTTCGACGCGATTGATCCCAACATCAATAACGACGGCGCCTTCGCGCACGTGTTCGGCTTTCAGGAATTCTGCGCGACCGATTGCCGCAACAATAATGTCGGCGGAGCGGGTAATCTCCGCGAGATCGCGACTACGCGAGTGCACAACAGTAACTGTGGCGTTAGCCTTCTCGTTTTTCTGCATGAGGAGCAGGGCAAGCGGCTTCCCCACGATCATGCTGCGGCCAAGAATTACGACGTGGGCGCCGTTGATGTTGAGCTTGCTTTCAATGAGCAGACGCTGGACGCCCAGCGGCGTGCACGGAACAAAGCCGGCGGGGTCATCGAGTACGAGGTTTGCGACGTTTTCCGGATGGAATCCGTCGACATCCTTGCGTGGATCGAGCGCACGTACGATTGCTGCTTCATCGATATGCGCCGGCGGTGGTGATTGAACAAGGATCCCATGGATGCTCGAGTCGGCGTTCAATTCTTCGACGCGATTGAGAAGTTGATTCTGAGTCGTCGATTCGGGTAATTCCAGTTTCAGTGAGTGTAACCCAAGCTCGCGACACATCTTGTCCTTCGAGCGCACGTAAGCGCGCGATGCCGGCTCGTCGCCTACGAGAACCACGGCAAGACCGGGCGTGACGCCTTTTGTTTTTAGTTCCGCAATCTCGCGACGCAGATCGACATAAACTTTCCCCGCAATCGCGCGTCCATCGATTAAGTTCGGCATAGTGAGGCAGGCAATCCTGCCTGCGAGTGTCCCGCGTGCAAGTGAGCATTGCTGAAGCCGGGTCCCCGTGGGACGCGCGATGCGCGTTGCGCAAATATCGTCAGCGCCGCGCTTCCCAGGGGGAAGCGGCTACAGAAATTGGTTCTCAGCGCGTTTCAACCAGCGCCATCATGGCTTTCTGAAGGCTCAGGCGTTCAGCTTCAAATTCTTCGGATGTGCTGGTTGCCCTTACTCGATGCGGCGGGCCCAAAATCACACGCACTCTTGCAAACGGACGCGGCAAAATGAAACCGTCCCAGCTGTTCACTCTCCAGCAGCGGGAAAACTCCATGTTGATCGGCACGACTGCCGCACCGGTTTTTTGCGCGAGAAAAACAATGCCCGGACCGAGCTCATACGCTGGCCCGCGGGGACCGTCCGGCGTGATCAAAACGTCGCGGCCGGACGCCAGCACGTTCTCAAGCTCCCGCAGTGCGCTGGCGCCAAGACGAGAACTGGAACCGCGCACGACTTCAAACCCGAATCGCCGCGTTAAATCGGCGATCAAATCGCCATCACGACTAGCGCTGATGAGCCCAGCGCCGAGCCGTTGCGGCAGAAACCTTTTCAAGACGAAGGAAATCAAAAGCAATCGGTTATGCCAGAGCGCGGCGATGTAATTTTCCCTCACAGGTTTGCCGACAACGCCCGCCCGGTCATCGGCTTCGAAACGGAGCGTGCGCGCCCAGGCTTTTAGCAACAGAAATCCAAACGCGATCAAGCAGCGCGCCAACCAACCTTCAATTTTCAATTTTTCTTGCGTTTCCGGCTCTTTTCTCCCCAGCGATACGTGTGAGTGCTCGGCAGTCCAATTTGATCGAGAATACGCCAAACCACTGTATCCACGACCGCGGTTACGGAACCCGGACGGCTGTAGAACGAAGGAATTGCCGGCAGCACAATCGCTCCCGCCTCGAGCAGCGTCACAACGTTCCGCGCATGGATTAAATTCCAAGGTGTCTCCCGTGGGACGAGAACCAATTTTCGTCGTTCCTTCAAGAAAACATCGGCCGCCCGCAACAGGGTGCTATCACTCGAACCCGACGCGATTCTTCCCAACGTTGCCATCGAACAAGGGGCAATCACCATTGCGTCGAAACGGGCTGAGCCGCTGACGAATGGCACGTTCATGTCATTTTCAGGATGCTTCGAAACGTTCGACGGGACTTTGAAATCATCAAGCTCCTGCTTCGCAACCTCCTCTGCATGCGCGCTCATGACCAGATGGACCTCGTGCGTGCTGCAATCAATCTGCGCAAGCAACCTTTGCAGATAGATCGCTCCACTGGCACCGGCAGCAGCAATCACCAGTTTCATAATCGCCTTTCTGTCATTCCGAGCGGAGCGAAGCGTAGTCGAGGAATCCCGCGGAGCAACCGAGCGAAGAACAAAGCATCATAACTTCGACAAATAATAGGGCAGCATGTCGCGCCAATAGTTCCAATCGTGGCCGCGCCATTTTCCGTCGTCGAGCCAGTGATTGATTCCCTTGGAATTCAAGATCTCGGACAGGCGATAGGACTCGTGGCGTGCGACGTCCCACTCGCCTGTGCCCAGAATGATGCCCATGTGATTATATTTCCATGGATCGGGCATGTTCGGCAGATATTCGTAGGGGCTGTTGCAATAAATGTTGTCGTCATGGTAGCCGTTGAAAAATGAGCTGATATCGAACGAGCCGCTTAAGCTAATCAGGTGACTTACCGCGTCGGGATAACGAAAGGCAATATTCGCAGCGTGATAAGCCCCCAGGCTGGCGCCGCAAACCGCCACGCGATGGGAATTGCATTCGCGCCGGGCCAGATCGAACACGTCGCGAACGATCACGTTTTCATATGCGTTGTGTGTGCGCATCCGATCGGCTGGATGAATGGATTTATTATAAAAACTCTCCAGATCGATGGCGTCCGGGCAGTAGACGGTGACCTTCCCATTGTCGATATACCATGCGATGGAACCGACCAGCCCGAAATCCTTGTTTTCGTAATATCGAGCAAAGGAAGTGGGGAAAATAATCAGTGGCAGCCCATGCTTTTGGCCGAAAACGAGCATCTCAAACTCGCGGCTGAGCCACGGCGTGTACCACCTGGTATAGCATTCGTTCACAAGCTTGGCGCGAGCATCTTCAGGGGGAGCCGATGAAATCGCAAGCGCAAGGGTTGCACTACATTTCATCTTCGCGAAGCGTCTCGCTTTCGATGCCAAAGCACACTCTTACCGGCAATATCAAACGACATCGCGCTTTTCACTCCAAGGTCTTGGGAAACCGGCGCGATGTGCTCGTCTATTTGCCGCCTGGTTATCGCCGCTTCTCCTCGAGGCGCTACCCGGTTTTATACCTTCACGACGGACAGAACGTTTTCGACGCTGCCACTTCGTTTGCCGGAGTGGAGTGGCAAGTCGACGAAACCGCGCAGCGCCTGATCCGTCAAAAAATGATTGAGCCGCTCATCATCGTGGCGGTGGCAAACATCGGCGAAGAACGAATCCATGAATACGCCCCGACGCCAGGAGTGATCGAACCGAAAGACGACCCCAAAAAACGCAGTCGCGGCCTGGTCCACATTTACGGCAAATTTTTGATCGAAGAACTAAAGCCGTTTATCGACAAAAAATATCGAACGAAGCGGGAAGCTGAATTCACCGGGCTCGGTGGATCGTCGCTCGGCGGTTTGGCCACACTGGCGATGGGAATTTTCTATTCGCAGATATTCACACGTTTAATCGTCATGTCGCCATCGATTTGGTGGGACGATTATGCAATTTTCCGGCTCGTGGGCATCCTCGGTGAAAAGCCATCGCTGAAAATCTGGCTCGACACTGGCACGGCAGAACCAGGTTGGGAACTGACGCGCGAATTATGCAATTACTTAATCGAAAAAGGCTGGCAACTCGACATCGATCTGAGTTATCTCGAGGTCAAAGGCGCCGAGCACAACGAAGCCGCTTGGGCAGCGCGGGTCGCACCGGCGCTGCGTTTTCTGTTTCCACCACCAAAATAGAATCTCAGCTTCCCACTGGCGGAACCGGCGGCGGATTGGGCGGCAACGGTTCAGGCGGCGGCGTGGGAGTTGGCGGAGTTGGCTTGGGCGGTGATGGAGTCTCTGGCATGGTCGTCTCTCTAAGAAATCGTCTTTACTGCAACCATTTGCCGTAAATTTGATAAACCCGAACAAAGCCCCCGATGAAATCCCAGTCTTTTTGATACGCGAAACGGCAACGGTCCGGAGACCAAGTTAGCTCGCGTGGCGATTCCGGGTGATTCGGGTCGTAAACGAGATAATGTTCGAGTCCATCATTCTGAGAGACAGCTTTTCGCTTATAGACCAGGACTGCGTGATTGATGCTGAGACGAGGGTAAGTGGTCAGAAAAGCGGTGAATAATTCGCCGCGCGCCAAAGCTGCATCGAGATTGGCGTGGGTTTCCTTGTGGTAACTGGAGTCGTGCTCGAAAAGCATCCGATAATTTCCGATCCGAAAATAAGTCGGCCAGCCAAGACCAATATTTCTTCGCACAACTTCACGGCGTGCATCGCTCATTGCGCGCAAGTCTGCGTAGCCCGGAAAGACGACGCGCTGATTTGTCGGCAACGGTTTTTCCCAAGCCGCCCGGCGGGTGACGTCTCGAATGCGAGCGGCCAAGGCATTGTCGTCCAGTGGAGGTGCATGAGGATCGAATCGAGCGAACTTGTGAAACTGCATCGTCGTACGGCATAGGACAAAACAGCGGCGAGTGTACCTTTTCGGCTCTCCCTTCTTTCTTTGCCGCCGCAAAGAGGGATGACCTTCGCGATACTCGAAGACGGTTGCGTTAGCGAAGCCGACCGTATCTCGGTCGAAATGAAAATCCGACGCTCCCGCGGCGCTTGGTAGAAGGACCAGAGCTACGAAGGCGCCGACCTTCCAAAAAAATGCCGCTGTGCGCAAATTGGTGGAAATCATATCCAGAACGCGTTGATCGTTTTCACTGCAATGGCTTGTCATACGCCTGGTAAACGCGAACAAATCCCCCGATGAAGTCTATGTCTTTCTGATAAGCAAAGGCATGTTCGCGAGGCGACCACGTTAGCTCCCGCGGCGCTTCGGCATGGTTTGGATCATAAACCAAATAATGTTCGAGTTCGTCTCCGAGGCGACTTTTTTTCCGGCCGTAAATCAGCACCGCGTGGTTTATGCTCATTTTCGGATAGGTGGTAAGAAAAGCCACGAACGTGTCACCATGCGCGAGGGCGGCATCGAGATTCTGGTGAGTTTTCTCCTGATATCCTTTACTTTCGAGGAAGACCATGCGGATATTGCTCGGCCGAAAATAACTCATGAAGCCGCTGCCGATATTGTTCTCGAAGAGTTGAGTGTGGGTTTTGCTTATCTCTCGTAGATTCGAGTAGCCCGGGAAGACGATCCGCTGATTTTCCGGCAATGCTTCGAGCCAAGGCTTTCGGCGCGCGACAGCACGAATCCGCTGTGCGAGTTCTTTATCGTTTAATGGAACGCCATGCGGATTGAAACGAGCGAATTTGCGGAACTGCATCGCCGTCCGGGTCATGACGAAGCAGCGCCGGGTATAACTGTTGGCAGGATCACTCGCTTCCGACTTCGGTCGAAAAAACGCGATCCCGTCGTGGTATTTCAGCACGGTGGCGTTTTGGAACGCGAAGCTGTCGCGATCGAAACGGAACTCCGACCCGGCAGCGCCGGCAGAGGCCACGCTGATGACAACGACTGCGCTGACCCACCAGACACCCGCTGCTTTACCCCAGATCCCAAACATCAGATCAAGAGCGGGCCGAGAAGGTGGCCGTTTTGCTTTCGGAGAAAATACCCAGCCGGCGAAACTTTTGATATCGTTTTTCCAATAATTCGTCGGCTGGAACCTTGGAAATCGCCTCCAATACCCGGCGCAGCGCTGCACCAACATTGGACGCAATAGATTCATAGTCCCGATGCGCGCCGCCTTCGGGTTCAGAAATGATTTGGTCCACCACTTCCAACTTCAATAAATCCTGGGCCGTCAATTTAAGCGCCTCAGCTGCTTCAGCGGCGTGCCGCCGATCTCTCCACAAGATCGCGGAACACGCTTCCGGGCTGATTACCGAATAATAAGCATTTTCCAGGATTAATACACGGTCTGCCACGCCAATCCCAAGCGCGCCCCCTGAGCCGCCCTCGCCAATGACCGCCGCAACAATGGGCACGCGAAGCCTCATCATCTCGAAGAGATTTACGGCAATTGCTTCTGAAATATGACGTTCCTCCGATCCGATCCCCGGAAAGGCGCCTGGCGTATCGATCAATGAAATGACTGGCACACAAAATTTTTCAGCCAGTCGCATCAATCGCAGCGCCTTGCGGTAACCTTCGGGATGGGCGCAACCGAAATTGCGCATCACATTTTCTTTTGTGTTGCGGCCCTTTTGATGAGTGATGACGACGCAGCGCTGGGTGCCCAATGTGGCCAGACCGCAAGGCATGGCTCGATCGTCAGCGAAGCGGCGATCTCCATGCAGCTCAATCCAATTGGTAAAGCACCGTTCGATGTAGTCCATGGCGAACGGTCGCTGCGTATGCCGCGCAATCTGCACACGCTGCCAGGCGGTGAGATTGCCATAAATTTCCCGCCGCGTTTCACGAAGTTTTTCCTCGACGGCTTTAACGGCCGAATCAAGATCGATGTCATGCGCGTCGGAGTGATTCTTCAAATCCTGCAGGCGCCGTTCCAGCTCAAAGATCGGTTTTTCAAAATCGAGCGGTTGCCAGTCCATTTGAGTGTAAAAAGTTACGGTTTAAAAGAGTTACAAAGTCCAGAAACTCGCGGTCATGTCCAATCGTGTTCCTCTTAATGTTGTAACTTTTTAAACTTTTTTAACTCTGAAATCAGTCTGTAATCGTGACAGCGGTGCGGTTGTTTACAAGGCTGGAGAGCTCCTCGAGGTCCGAAGCCGCCAAGCCAAGACCCGCCGGCGGCGGCGGCTGATCCAGATTGGGATGCGAAGAATCCGGTACAGAATACAAGGTGTACGCTGACGCGCCGGCCAACCGGATCCATCGTGTGCTGCTGAGGTATTCCTTGTTGCCGACGCCCACGCGTTTCCCGTCCTTCCAAGCCATGGTTTCGGCGACTTTAGCCGAGATTTTAGCTGGCTGTTTGCCCGGTAACTTTGCTTCAAGAACATGATATTGCTTAAAAAATGCCCCGTGATTCAGAAGCACAACCGAATTCGCTTTTCGCTGAATAACCATCGTGAAATCGGGATGCGAGATGAGCAGATGATCGCCAATGCGCAGCATGGTGCCGCTCATGTTGTTCATGCGCATGATCAACTCGGGAGTCGTCTTAAGCTTCCGCGCGATCTTGGCCAGCACGTCGCCGGACTTCACAACGTATTCCGTTTTTTCCGGGGACGGATAACGCGATAGCAGAATCGCAACGTTTGTTTCACCAAGCAGATCCTTCGCTTCTTCGACATGTTTCCCAGTGGGATATTTTTGGATCACCGCGATGAGCGCATCCCGAGCTTCGGCTAGTTTTCCCTCCTGTCGCAATTGGGCAGCCGCCTGAAATTCGGGCAGACTGATGTCCGGCACGGGCGCAGGCGTGATTTCTCCACGCTGCTCCCTTTTCACTGCAATTTCTTCTTTTACGAAGGTGTTGTAACCGAACCACGCTGCGCCGCCGAAGATGATCAACGCAAGCAGCAAGACGAAAAGCCACTTCATGGCTGGCGAACTGCGGCTGCGGCTTCAAGCGAAATCCGGGAGTCGCGCCAAACCAGAAAACACCAAGGCAATCGAGGATCCATCACAAGAAGAATCGTCTGCGGGAAATCAAGTGCCGCCACTGAAATCGGTTTTGCCTACGAGGCTTCGGTCCCAGATTCGCTCCCTGGAAAGAAGCGATGCCAGAGCCGTCCGATCGTGGGTTCTTCCCGGTTGCTCCAGGTAAAATGACAATCCTGGCAGTAAAACTCCTTGGGAATAATTTTGAGCGCGCAAAGGACTCCAACCAGCGCAGGAGTCATAAATTTTCGCGTCATCTGTGGATATTCAATGTTCGAAGAGCTGCACTGCGGGCACCGCACAAGAGCCGCGGAGATATCGGGATCAGTCGCCTCCCATTCGACCATGAGATTTTGGGCCCCCTCGAAATCAGTGTCTTCCACCATTACCTTCGCATTTGCCAGGGGCCGCGACATAAAGCCAACCTGCTGCAAGGGCGCTTCATTGTGAACATCGGCGCGCAACCCTGCATCCTGGAAGCGCCGTTTTAGTTGTCTCGCCTTGGCCGGATCATTAAACGTGGCAATGGTCACCATAAATCTTGCTGCATCTGCAGCATGAACTCCGTGATCAAACATCAACTAACGGCTAAGTGCAAGATTTGGCGTCACGCCCCTGGCGGAAACCACTTGTAAAGCATCAAATATACAAGCACGCCTGTGACAGAAACATAAAGCCAGATCGGGATCGTCCAACGTGCGATTCGTTTATGGCGATCCCATCGGCGACGAAAAACCTGAACAAGTGTGATGATCACCAGAGGCAGCGTCACAAAGGCAAGCAGAACATGCGAAGCCAGTATCGGAAAGTAAATAGCGGCGATCCATCCGGTATATCCTGAGGATTTTTCGCCTATGTTGGCGTGGTAAATGATGTAACCGGTTAGGAAACAGGTCGAGGAAATCACGGCCGCGATCATGCACGCCATGTGCCGTCGCCATGCGCCATGCCGGATGAAGTACCAGCCCATTGAAATAAAGACTGTGCTCACCAAATTGAATGACGCGTTAACAGCGGGAAGATCGGAGATTGAAATCACTTTGAAGCGTTGAACCGTTAAACCGCTACATTGGCCTATCGCTTGAACGCTTCAACGATTTAACGATTAACAGCACCATGCCGTCCCTCCTCGAACCACCTCAGGTTCGGCCGCCCCTACGACGTCGAAAAGCAACCTGGGGGCACCGGATCGCCGTGAGCCTTGTGCGCCTCATGATTCTCGGAGTAGTTCTCGGGATTGGCGGGGGCGGCTATTACATGGCCAAGAGAGGATTTGGCCGTCAATGGCGCTACCGCGTGGTGGAGGAATTGCGTAAGCACGGAGTCGAAGCCAACATCGGACGTCTGACCCTGGACCCGTTTCGTGGTCTCGTTGCAAAAAATGTACGGATTTTTGATTACAAAAATCGCGAGAACATACTTGCCCTGATCAGCGAGGTCTCGCTCGATATCAATTACGCTGCGCTGATTCATCACGAACCCTTTCTCAACGCGCTCGACGTGCGCGATGCGCAAATCATTCTTCCATTCAAGACAGCGGATGAAAAAGGCGAGAGAGCCATGCTCACCAACTTGCGCGCCCACGTTTATTTTCCGCCAGAACAAATTTACGTCAGCCAGGCAGAGGGAATCTTTTGTGGCATTCGGATTTCAGCGACCGGGCAACTGATCAAGCGCGAGAATTATCAACCGTCGCCTGCGCTTTCAGCCGAAGAATGGCAAAGGCGATTGCTCGTTGCGCAGCGCGTGGTGAATGAACTGCAAAAGTTCAGGTTCCCCGGCGCGCGTCCGTCGTTACAAATAAAATTCAGCGGCGACGTCGCCGAGATCGAGAAGGCTCATGTCGAGGCGACCCTCCGCGGCGATCGACTGCAACGAGGCAGCTACGAAATGACAGACCTCTCCGCGGCCGCGGAATGGAACAACCAGCAGCTGAATATCGCCCATTGTGAATGGAATGATGGGATGGGCAGCTTTGCCGGGCGTGCTAATTGGAATGTGCAAGGCAGCAGTGCGAGTTGCCAGGCCCGCAGCAGTCTGGATTTAAAAGCGTTTCTTAGCGCGTTTGACCTGCGCGAACCGCTCGCCGGCATCGAATTTCAAGCGCCGCCTGCGGTCGAGATAGCAGGCTCCGTAAATCTTGGATCAGATCGCTTCAAGCCGGATATTATCGGACGCGTGGCCTTTGGCCGGTTCACTTACAAGAAAGTTCCATTTTCTGATCTAACAGCTGATTTTTCCTGGGACGGCGAGCGCACGCTGGTCAGAGACCTTCGCCTGCGACATCAAACCGGCCAGCTACGTGCCGATCTTCTTGATGCGCCGGCGGATTTTCGTTTAAACATCGAAAGCACCATAGTCCCGGAAGCGGTGCGTGGGATCGCCCCTCCGGAACTGAATGACTTTCTCCGGCAGTGGGAATGGCAACGTTCACCTGCCATTCGCCTCGCGATCCGGGGCCACGATCACAATCCGGGTACCTGGAAAGGAGATGGAACCGTCACTCTGGGACGAAGTCGGTTCCGCGGCACATGGATGAACAGTGCGGATACTAAGATCCATTTTGCCGATGGTGCGCTTACTTGTGAGGACCTTCACGTATCACGCAACGAAGGCTCCGGCACGGGCTCTTTCACCTACGATTTTAAGAAACACGAGGTACGAATCTCCAATATCAAAAGCTCATTGAATCCTGCCGAAGTAATTTTTTGGATTGATCCCAAGGTTTGGAACACCGTGGTGCCCTATAAATTTCGGAGACCGCCTTCCGTGACCGCGAACGGTTTGTATCAATTTCGCGGCGGCAAGAACACACGTCTGGAGATCAAGGTGGATGGCGCGAACGGAATGGATTATGTCTTTCTTGGAAAAACCCTGCCGTTCGATCGGATCGTTGCACGATTGCTCTTCACTAACGACCGGTTGCAAATCACTGATCTTCGTGGCGCCCTTCTCTCCGGCACGTTGCGGGGGAACGCCGACATCTCACTGGCGAAAAATGATCCGCGTTACCGGGCAAATGTTTCGGTGAGCGAGATCAATTTCCCGCTGCTGACGAATTTGTATTACAACTACAAGACAGCCCTCGGCCTGTTCAATGGCAGGTACGATTTTACCGGCCTGGGCAGCGATCCGCGCACCATGCGGGGCCATGGCAAAGTTGAAGTCACGAACGGCGATGTTTTCGCCATCCCGATTTTCGGACCGCTCTCAGGAATTCTGAACCGGATCCTCCCCGGCAGCGGATACAGCATCGCGCACAAAGCAACCGCAGACTTCAAGGTTGATGAGGGAGTTATTCATACCGACGATTTCGACGCAGACGGCACGCTCTTTAGCATGCTCGGTCATGGCGACATCCATTTTCTCGATGACAAACTCGATTTCAATGTGCGCCTGAACATGAAGGGACCCGGAGTGGTGCTCGCGCCGATGTACAAACTCTTCGAATACGCTGGCACCGGAAGTTTGAAGAAGCCGGATTGGCGCCCAGCAGTGTTGAAGGGCCAGTAATGACGAGGAACGAAACGGGGAGACCGCCAAACGGGAAGAGGGGGACTTCGCCGGTTCGCCGGCTCGTCGGTTCGCAGTCTCAACCTCTTCTGGGGGCGCACATGTCGATCGCTGGCGGGGTGGACATGGCGATTGAGCGCGCGCGCTCAATTGGCTGCACGGCCATGCAAATGTTCGTGAAAAACAACATGCAATGGTTCGCTCGCCCTCTCGCCCGCGAAGAAGCCCGCACATTTCTCGAACATCACCAACGCAGCGAGTTATTATCGATCTTCGCGCACGCGAACTACCTCATCAATCTCGCCGCCACGAACGGACAGTTTCACGCGAATTCGATCCGTTCGCTGTCAGAAGAACTGGTTCGCGCCGATCAGCTGGAACTCCCATTTTTGGTATTGCATCCCGGCGCACACCTCGGCGCGGGCGAAGAAGCTGGGCTCGAAAAAATTGTGGAATCGATCGACTGCGTGCTTTCCGGTCTTCCAAAAATCAAAACACGGATTGCGCTGGAAACGACCGCCGGCCAGGGCTCATGCCTGGGGAACAGATTCGAGCATCTCGCATACATCGTCAGCGGCGTGCGTGAACCAGAGCGGTTGTGTGTTTGCCTCGATACCGCGCACGTTTTTGCTGCGGGTTATAACTTGGACAGTGAAGCCTCGGTTCGGAAGACATTCCGAGAATTCGATCGTGTGGTTGGCCTGAATCGTCTCGTGGCAATTCACCTGAACGATTCCAAAACCGCCCGTGGCGCACGGGTGGATCGACATGAACATATCGGCAAGGGCAAAATCGGGCTCTCTGCTTTCCGCTTCATCATGTGCGACCGCCGCTTTCGCAATACTCCGAAGGTACTCGAAACCCCAAAGGGAAAAGACCTGCGAGAGGACGTGATAAACCTGAAGACGTTGCGCCGATTAATGAAAAATACCGGGGCCTAACCTCAGCGGGTCATTCTGAGCAAAGCCAGGAACCTCTCATTTCTTTCGCAATCCCACACGACCCCGATAGCGTGATCCATCACCCTTTTGTGAGGTCCCTCGCTCCGCTCGGGATGACGGCGCTAAATTAATTAATCAACCGAATCGTGAACGGATAGCGATAGAACTCGCCCTGACCGGCTTTCACTGATGCGATGATCACAAGTACGGTGTTCAACACCCAGAGCGCGATCAAAATCGGGATGCCTATGAGCACGATGCAAAGAATCGCGGCAACAGCGTCATAGATCAGCATCGAGATTTGGAAATTAAGCGATTCTTTCCCGTAGACATCGATCTCGGGGGAATCGCCACGTTTCATAAGCCAAACGATAAGCGGCCCCAGAATGTGGCCCAGGAAATGAAAGAACAATCCGAGTAAGGCGCTGGCGTGACAGAGGACACACCACGTTCGAACATCAGATGAAGTGGACGGAGGTGGCGCAGGTGTCTGATCCATATTTATCCTTTCGCTTGCTTATTACAACGACTGACCGCTCACGGCCACAAGAGCAAGGAAAAAGATTGGGCTACGCTGCTTTTACACGCTCGATGTGCGCGCCGAGTTCGCTCAATTTTTCATCAAGATGTTCGTACCCGCGGTCGATATGGTAGACTCGACTAACCTCGGTGATTCCGTCCGCTTTCAATCCTGCTAACACAAGCGCAGCGGAGGCGCGCAGATCGCTCGCCATTACGGGTGCTCCAAGAAGACACTCTACGCCATCGATCACGGCAGTCGCGCCCTCCAATTCCACTTGCGCGCCCATGCGTTTTAGCTCCGACACATGCATGTAGCGCTGAGGAAAAACATTTTCCGTCACAGAACTGGTGCCTTTGCTGGTCGAAAGAAGCGCGCACATTTGCGCCTGCATGTCGGTAGGGAAACCGGGATACGGTTCGGTCGTTAGCTCCAGCGCACTCGCATCTCCGTTCGGCAAAATCGAAACCGTATCATCCTTGATCTCGATCGGAAAACCGCATCTGGCCAGCGCATCGGTGATCGCGCGAACGTGCACTGGTTCAACTCGCTTAACGGTGACTCCCTTCCCGGCAATTGCGCCTGCGACCAGAAATGTTCCTGCTTCAATCCGGTCCGGGATCACTCTGTGTTCCGCGCCGTGCAACTCAGGCACACCTTCGATGATGATTCGACGCGTCCCCGCGCCTTCGATCTTGGCGCCCATTTTGTTCAGGAACATTGCCAAATCCACCACCTCCGGCTCCTGAGCCGCTCCTTCAATAACGGTGACGCCTTCGGCCAGGACGGCTGCCATCATCACATTATCTGTACCCAGGACCGTGGGGCCGAATTTACCCCGGATATTAATCACCGCTCCGGTCAATTTCGGCGCAAAAACCTTGATGTCGCCGCCCTCTACGCGCACCGCGGCGCCAAGCGCTTCGAAACCTTTGAGATGCAAATCAATTGGGCGGTCGCCGATGACGCAACCACCGGGCAAAGCGACGGTCGCTTCCTTGCAACGACCCAATGATGGTCCAAGCACGCAAACAGAAGCACGCATCTTGCGCACGACGTCGTACGGCGCAACCGAATGGATCTTTTCTGCCGTAACGCTGACGGTCCCGCTGGCGCGCTCCACCTGCGCGCCCAAGTGAGCCAAGATTTGCAGCATGTAATGCGTGTCGCTCAGGTCGGGCACGCCGTGAACGATACAAGGTTCTCGAGTGAGCAAGGTCGCAGCCAGGATCGGCAGCGAAGAATTCTTCGAGCCGCTGATTTTGATAGAGCCGGAAAGCGGATGACCGCCGTGGACGAGGATCTTATCCATACCTGCCAAAAATAAACCGTTTCACGCCGTTATAATCGTTCTTTGAGCAAATGTCGCGGTAATTTTTTTCCGCCAGAGCCGAAAGAAGCACTTCGCCCTGACCGAGTCCTATCTCCAATGCCAGCAGTCCACCGGGGCGGAGCCGCGTTGGGGCCTGACCAATCAGTTCGCGCACCAGCTCATCGCCTCGCGCTCCGGCGAACAAAGCAATTTCCGGGTCATGCAATACTTCGCGCGATAGAACGCCCCGATCTTGCGTCGAAATATAAGGAAGGTTCGCGACTATTAGATCGAAAGTGCCCTCGACATTTTCGAGCAGACGGCTTTTCAGAAACTGGACCCGGCCTCTCAAGTTTAGGATGCCGGCATTTTCCTGCGCAAGCGCCAGCGCGTCATCTGAAACATCAACGGCGAAAACCTTCGCTTCTGGAAATTTCGCTGCCAGGCTGATCGCGATTACACCGCTGCCCGTACCAACATCCACAATTCTCGATCCCCGATTCTCGATTCTCGATTCAACGATCTCCACAAGTTGCTCCGTTTCGGGCCTGGGCACCATCGCGCGCTTGTCGCATAAAAAAGTGAATCCGCAAAATTCTACCGTGCCTAACAAGTGCTGGAGAGGCTCGCCTTCACTGCGACGCTTCACCAATTCACGCAGGGGCCCCAGTTCCGTTTCAGTCAACTCCCGCTCGAACTCGAGATAAAGCTCGATCCGTTTCCGGCCCAGTGCATGCGCCATCAGGTGCTCGGCGTTGAGACGCGGATTCTCGACGTTGTGCTTCTTCAAGTACGCAGTTGTCGCTTGCAGCACTTCGAGAACGGTCATGGGTCGTAATTAATCGAAAACGTCAACGATTGCTCCTCTTTCAGTCGAAGCGGCAGAATGCGGATTTTTTTGGAGTCCGTTTACGGCGAGGTTTTGTCTCTTTTTTGCCGTACGCCAATAAACTCGCCTGCGCCTTGCTTCGCACCGCCAGTTCCCCAGGTGCCGCGAAGCGTGTCGCCGTGGTTTTCCGCGACTCCGTGACCCTTGAGGCCACCCTCACGCCACGTGAAATCTAACACGCCATCCTTAATATTTCCTTCGATGAAGCCATCCACTTCGCCATTGGAGTAGCCGCCTGTTACTTCGTCACCCATGCGCAACAGCAGAAGGTCCACTCTGTCTTGCCCGCCCCCGGCGGCGGTTCTGCGCACAGCGAATAAACCATTAAAACCTGGCTCCTGCTCCGTACCAGGAATTGTGAACGCTGCTTTGCGGGGCCTCAGATCCGCCAGATGCAAGTCCTGCAACCGTGAATACTCGGCCATGTGCGCGACCGGGTTTGTCGTCCACTGAGGCGCGGCGAGACGGAAATACTGCGCTAACATTTTCGAACGTTCAGTCCAGAGCGCCTGATTGGCTTGGTTGCGCGCGAACGAATCCGGAGCTTTCTCGATAGCGACGGCGAGCGCCTCCAGCCGTTCGGTCGTGACTGGATGATCTAAACCGGAAAGGTACTTCTGCCATGCGCTTTCGCTATCGAACTTGACCGGGGCGACATGTCCGCTGTGCTCCACGTCAAACCAAAACTCGAAGCCGACAGGCACCTGGCCGATACGCCGCATGACTTCAATCCCGAATGCATCCGCTTCGATTTCCTGCTTCCGCTTCTCAATCGGGTCGCGCAAATCGGTTCGATGCTTTTTCAGCGCGTGTCCGAGTTCGTGCGCGAGCAGAAACACTATGGTATTTCCAAAATTCCTGTCGGCGCGGTTTGCAACGCTGGCCTCGTCGCGCGCATTCGGAGGAACACCCAGGGTGCGAAAAATCGGGAGCGCAGTTCTATGCCCAGCCCCTGCCTCTTTAAAAAGGTAGCCGACATAATTGCGCACGGTGGTGCCGTCGAACCCGTGAGCATTAAGCCAGGCGTTCGCGACGCACAGGTCTGAATAGAACCGCAGCGAAAGTGCCGGCAGATAAACGGCGTCGCCATCCGAATAAAATTCAAATGGGTCGCCCTTTGGCCCTGAGACAGGTACCTCGATTTTCATCCCATTGAGCGCAGCTTTCTCCTTATTCGTGAGTTGCGGCACAACAGTGTCGCGATACTCGCCGCGAATTTGTTCATTCCATCGCGCAGCATCAGCGTCCAGCTTTTCGCGCGAGTACAGCCACGAGACGTTCTGCGCCTGCGAGATTGCGCCCCAGCACACAAGCCAGAGCGCAAACGCGAAATGTTTTCGCATGCCGGGCTACTTTGCTAGAAAATAATCAACCGCTGCCTGGCTGTTGGCCGGCGGACTGCCCCGCTTGTCCAGCCAATCGCGAAAATCCGCGGGCTCGCCCCAGTCGTCAGCCCATAGCGGTTCCATAAGCGCAAGCTTCGCTCTGGAAACTGCGCGCTCGAGCTCGGGGCCGCCAGCCGCATCGAGAGCCCGGTTTAAGGCGATAACATCTTGACGAGTTTCGCTTCGCATGCGCGCGCGGTCCGCATCCGTTTCGGGAATAGAGACGGCCCCCACAAATTTATACTCCGAGGCGGCAATAATTCCCGGTTTTGAGCCCGACGTGCTTTTAACGGCGCGCGGCGAGACTGTAAGCGATACCGGTTTCACAAGCGAAAACACAATCAGCCCCGCACCGAATAGAGCGAAGAATACGCCGGGGCCCACCCTGCTGAGCTTGATTTTATTCCCACCAGTAAAGGAGAAAGAGCCACTGCCGCTCTCGCGTCCGATCTTGCCGGCCAGACTAAGAAAAAGGCGATAACCGAAATAGATCAGGACCCCGCCGATCAGGACGCCGAGGATTCGCTCGACCATCCGAAAGATGATGACCATCGACTGGGGGTCCATCGAAGCGTTTCTAACGAATCACGCGGCGGAAGGCAACGCCGATCTTCAAGTCAACGGCCTGATTACGCGCCAGCCGCCACCGCTGAGTCTTTCAGCCGCTCCGCAACACCGGCGGCTTGCAACGTCCTAATTAACTCCTCGAGATCGCCGTCGATCACACGGTCAAGATTATGAAGCGTCAGGCCGATGCGATGATCAGTCACGCGATTCTGAGGAAAATTGTAGGTGCGGATTTTTTCTTCACGCCCTCCGGTGCCAATCTGGCCGCGACGCTGTGCGCTGTATTTTTCCGCTTCCTCGCGCTGTTTTCGCTCCAGCAACCGAGCGCGCAATATCGAGAGCGCTCTTTCCTTGTTCTTGATCTGGCTGCGACCGTCCTGGCAACGTACGATTGTGCCTGTCGGGATGTGCAGCACTTGCACGGCTGAATCAGTCGTGTTCACGCCTTGTCCACCGGGACCTCCGGAGCGCGAAACTTCAATTCGCAAATCTTCCGGCTTCAATTCAAGATCGACCTCTTCCGCCTCGGGCAATACTGCTACTGTCGCAGTGGATGTATGAATGCGACCCTGGGCCTCTGTCGCAGGAACGCGTTGCACTCGATGGACTCCGCTTTCGTAACGGAGCTTTCGAAAAACAGATTCGCCCGAAACGCGGAAGATCGCTTCCTTGAATCCACCAAGCTCCGACGGGCTCGATTCGAGGTCCTCGGTTTTTAGGCCGGCAGATTCTGCATAGCGATGGTACATCCGGTAAAGATCAGCCGCGAAGATGGCTGCTTCGCTTCCACCTGTTCCGGCTCGGATTTCCACGATCGCATCGCGGTCTTCATTTTCATCCGGGGGGAGCAACGCGATCTGAAATTCGCGTTCAAGATCGGCCACTCGCTTTTCGAGCTCTGGAATCTCGTCGTCAGCAATCGTCGCGATTTCGACGTCCCCAGACATTGCCAGCTCCCGATTGTCGTCTAATTGTTTCCGTGCAGCTTCGAGCTCCTGCCATTTCGCGAGCAATTGTTTGATGCTCGAATGCTCACGCATGATTGCCTTGGCGCGGTGGCGATTGGAAAAAAGCGCCGGGTCGGCAATATCACGCTCGAGTTGATCGAAGCGTTCGCGTTTGAGTCGAATTAGGGAGTTAAAGTCCATCCTTTGCAGTGGCGGCTGTGTCAGCCGCGGACAAGGCGCTTGGCACAAGCGCCTCTACAAGAATCTAAGCTTTCTTTTCGGCGCGCGCGGCCTTGGTGCTGCCGTATCGGCGGGCAAATTTCTCGACGCGCCCGGCCGTATCAACGAACTTCTGTTCACCGGTGAAAAAGGGATGACAGGCAGCGCAAATACCGATCTTAATATCGCGGCGCGTGGAGCGAGTGTGATACACCGCACCGCATGCGCACACCATATCGGCCTCGTAATACTCTGGATGAATACCGGCTTTCATCTTTGGAAAGGAGCGCCGAATCTACTCGTGCAACGGGCTCCGCGCAAGCGATGAAATCCTCCGATCCATTGTTAGAAGCATGGGAGAAAACGCTCGGGCGAAAGCATGATGCGCCAGGTATTTTCGAAACGAATGGCGTAGTGCTGCGGACGTTCGGCGAGATCGAACAGCGCACGCGTGATTTGTTGAAAATGATCGACCTCTTTTGCGAAGGCCAAGTTCTCGGTGTCCAAATCGGCAACCACGAAGATTGGCCATCGGTTTTGATCGCTTGTTTGCGCAAGCATATGGTTGTTCTCCCTTTGGAACAATCGGTTAGCGAACAACAGCGCCACCAGGCTCTCAAGATTTGCAAGGCGACGGCCCTATTGTCGCTTGGCCCCAGCGGTGTCAAACCGCAGATTATTCAGCTCAGGACAGCGGATACTACACCCGATTGGGGCGAGCGAAGCCCGGTCGTGTTAAAATTAACCTCCGGAACAACAGCTACGCCGCGCGTCATTCGCTTTCGCAGCGAGCAGCTTCTTGCCGATTGCAATCAGATTTGCAATACCATGGAAATTACCGATGCGGACTTGAATTTTAGCGTTATCCCAATCTCGCACTCTTATGGTTTCAGCAATCTTCTTACGCCATTGATCGCGCGCGCTGTACCAATCGTCATCAGCCGTGACAGAACACCGCGAGCCATTCTCGCCGATCTTGCCCGCAGCAACGCGACCGTTTTTCCGGGAATGCCTGTTTTCTATCAGGCATTTTGTGAAATGGAATCTATTCCCAGACTACCAAAGCTTCGGCTTTGCATCTCTGCGGGCGCGCCTCTCTCGGTGGAGGTTGCGAAAAAATTTCAGGGGAAATTTAATCTGCCAATCCACTCGTTTTACGGAGCATCGGAATGTGGCGGAATTTGCTATGATCGCAACGCGACTAACCCCGGCGAAGGGTTTGTTGGCGAAGCGATGAAAGGTGTCACCCTTGAAATGGTCGATCCAAAAGGGTCAGCGACCCAGGTCCGCGTGAGAAGCGCTGCTGTGGGCGATGGCTATTTCCCAGAACCGGATGAGGAAAAATTGGGCGATGGAATTTTTGTTCCCGACGATCTATTGGCGCGACACAGTTCTGGATTCAAGATCGTCGGTAGAATTTCGGACGTCATCAACGTCGCCGGTAAAAAGGTGAATCCCGCAGAAGTGGAAGCGCACCTGCTGAGTTACACGGGGGTGCGGCAGGCGGTCGTATTTGGTCGGGAATCACCATTACGCAATGAAGAAGTAGCGGCATGCGTGGTGACAGCACCAGATGTTAGCGAGATGGATCTCCTGAAGTTTTGTCGCGGCGCGCTAAGCACCTGGCAGGTGCCGAAGCGGATTTTCATTATGGACACAATCCCAGCGAACGAGCGGGGAAAAATCAGCCGGCGCGAGCTGGCACGTCAGTTCGCGCGATTGTAGCCACGGCGCTGTGTCGCCGTGTCACTGAGAACGCTCGTAACGCCTCGACACAGCGAGGCGGCTACAGCAATATGCCAAAGGAAAACGTAGCAATCCTCATTGCCATGATTGGGCTCTTGATAAAGCCCTTAGATGGGATTTGCTTAGAGGAGTATTATGCGGAAATCATCCGGCGACCCCAAATCAATAGAAACTGAAATTGAATCTTCGGACAGCGAGGAGCGAGAGCAAACAGAAGACTTGGACGTTCCGCAGGCGGATGAACCGCTTCAAGACGCCGCTGCGAACGCGGAGGCTGCGCAGTCCGACGATTGGTGGAGCGCGTCGCCACAAGCTGGTGACTGGGGCGAATCTGCCACCAGCGACCCGCCCGAAAACGCGGCTCCTTCAAAGGAGGCACGAACAGCTGATGTTTATTTTTGTGGTCACACCACCTTCTTCCCGTTGAACCGCGCCCTGCAAGCGATCTCAAAGGAGAAGCTCACTGGCTTGCTCCGAGCGTTTTGGGAGCAGGAGCCAATCGATCTTTTGGCGCGAGATGGCGAGATCGTCTTTGTCACTACCAGGGATCCGGAGCTTTATTGCCCCGAGACGCCCGCCCTTCTTGCTAACGTTGATGCGGGGAGCGCCGCCAGTGCGCGGGATCAACAGAGAGAAACGGGGATCCCATTCTTCCTTGCTCTTGCTGGACAAGAATTGATAGCCCGCGAGTCCGCGGTGGAACTAATGCAGCAATTTGGGCAAAAGCTTTTCTCGCAGCTTTGGGTTGCGCCGAAGGTATGGATCATGTTTGAAAAGAATGCCAACCTTCCAACGGACGCTGCCGATATCTCCGGGGAGCCCAATGTCCGCGACTGGGCCCTGGAAACCTTACGCCTTGTTGAGAGTGTCGATGAGATCGCCCACTTCGAACCGGGGTCGATTCCGGCATATACGAAAGACGGCTACGAACGCGTCCAGAAGTTGAAGCTGACCCCGGATGAGGCGCAGTTCGCCTCGCAATTCAATGGCAGCCGTTCGGTACAGCAAATTGCAAAGAACCTGCGACTCGATCTGAAATCTGCGCGGCAGATGCTCTTCCGCTTTGTCGCCCTTGAGATAGTAGAATGCTGGCCGGCCAGCACGGCGGCAAAACCAGAACAGAAGAGCATCTTCCAGCGTTTTGGGCGAACAGCGCGACGCGATCGCTAGCGGCGCCCAAGCAAGCCAACGCGCGTTGCGCTGCTGTTGGAAACGGTGGATCGTCTTGTCCTCAAGACGATGCCTTTCAAATCGCCGCAGGCGCAGATATCAGGCGGCTGGACCGCAATTGCCAACGCGTTGAGGACAACGCGTCCCACCCTCCAGGGCCATCGCTCATGAAGAAAAAAGTTTTGGTTGTCGATGTCGGCGGCACCTACGTAAAACTGTTGAGGTCCTCTCGCGATGAGCGAGAATTTCCTTCCGGTCCGCGCCTTAAACCGCAACAACTGGTCGCAAAACTCAAGGAAACCGTGCGCGGATGGAAGTTCGACCGCGCCTCCATCGGCTTCCCGGCGCCCATACGAAGAGGACGAATCGCAAAAGACCCGAAGCATTTGGGCAAGGGATGGGTTGGTTTCAATTTTGCCAGAGCGCTGGGCATCCCGGTGCGTGTTGTCAACGATGCAGCCCTGCAGGCGCTCGGCAGTTACCGCGGCGGGCGGATGCTCTTTCTGGGGCTGGGGACTGGCCTGGGGTCCGCGTTGGTGTGGGACAAAACCTTGATGCCACTTGAGCTTGGCGACTTGCCATATCGACACACACACATCATTGAAAATTATCTTGGCATTCCAGGCCTGGAGCTCTTGGGCGAGAAAAAATGGAAGCGAGAAGTGGCGTACGCAATCACGCAGTTAAGAAAATCGTTCATCGCAGATTACGTCGTTCTTGGCGGCGGTCTTGTGCACCATTTCAGCAGCTTGCCAAGGGGAACCGAACGCGGACAAAATGAGAATGCATTTCTTGGCGGAGTCCGCTTGTGGGAGACCAGGAAACATTCACGCGAACTGGAGTGGCTTGTGTTGTGATTAGGACTAACACCCAAAGGCTCAGCTGACGCAGTCTGAACTGGACGTTATCCGTTGAAAGTTGAGCGTTCGGCGTTTGCTTCCGTTGTTGAAGTGCCAGGGAGGGGACTCGAACCCCTAAGGATTTCTCCACCAGATCCTAAGTCTGGCGCGTCTGCCAATTTCGCCACCCTGGCGTCATTATTTACAGAGAGTTTCGAATAAGCGGTCGCGAGTTTTTCTTGCGTGTCGTACCAGAGTTATGGCATACAAGAAGGTAAAATGCCGCACGACGCGCCGTCCGCCGTAAGTACAGCGAAGCGCGACCCGCATCTCTGTCAATCCCAGCCAAACAAGTCATCGCGAGCAGCAGTTTACGCCCGCGCGCAATCCTCGCAATCGGCGGGTCAGCGGGGTCGCCCTCTCCACGGTGTAACACGATCTGTCGAAGCTTTTCGGTTCCATTAGTCGCGTTCGGCAAATCTCGGCGAGCAGTTAACTCAGCTGCGCGATAGCCTCCCTGGGATTGTTACCTATATCAAAAGTGCCGGAAGGCGAGCCACTCGGGGGCTGACGTGAGCAACAAAAAGATCCAAAGAATTCTCGCATTGCCTGGAAGCGCCCGGCACAATCAGCATCCTGCGGGAGAGGCCGTCATCAAAACATGACGCTGGTTCGGAGAAAGAGTAATGAATCTACAACTGCCCAGCGCAATATTATTGGCCGCAGATGTCGTGAAGGCGCTGAATCCGCAATCGCCACAGGCACGCGCGATTTTCGATCTAGCCATTATCACTGCGATTGTGATGGCCGTGATTTTCGTGGTGGTCGTCGCGATCGTCCTGTATGCGCTGTTGCGTTTTCCACGATGGCAAGAAGGCGAACGTGACCCGGAACAAGGCGAAGGGAACAACACAATCGAAATTATCTGGACGGCGGTCCCGCTTGTGATTGTCACCGGGCTGTTCGTGTTGTCGGCGCGAACCATGGGCATCTCGGACCCCGCGCCTCCGCCGAATCCGGACCTTATCATAATCGGTCATCAATGGTGGTGGGAAGCACGCTACACGAAATCAGGCGTTATCGCCGCCAATGAGATTCATATCCCGGTGGGAAAACCAATAGCACTGAAGCTGGATTCAGCCGACGTGCTGCATGAGTTCTGGGTACCGGAGTTGGCGCGGAAAATAACAACCGTACCAGGTCATCCTAATCATATCTGGCTCCAGGCCGACAAAGCCGGGACGTATCTCGGTGTTTGTTCTGAATTTTGCGGAACGCAGCATGCCTGGATGCACTTTCTGATAATTGCAGAGCCGCAGGAGAATTTCGAGGCGTGGGAAAGCGCGCAGCTAGCCGCCGCCGCTCCGCCAGTGACGGAAAACGCGAAGAAAGGTCTCGCACTTTTCGAGCAGATGAGCTGTGTGAACTGTCACGCCATCGATGGCACGATCGCCTCTGCGCGCGTGGGGCCAAATTTGACGCATTTCGCAAGCCGCAGACAACTCGGCGCCGGAATCGTGGCCAACACTCCGGAAAATTTGCACCGCTGGCTCACCGACCCGCAAATGGTGAAGCCAGGCGCAAAAATGCCCGACTTCAAATT
>Ga0070741_10004605_pt1 | contig 31975 bp, 22 predicted proteins | sample Coa_R1_4_FD_66440 | JGI IMG/M metagenome (GOLD analysis project Ga0070741, IMG submission 66440) | Surface soil microbial communities from Centralia Pennsylvania, which are recovering from an underground coalmine fire - Coalmine... | ecosystem: Environmental > Terrestrial > Soil > Unclassified ... | reverse complement strand
GCCAGAAGTTGCGAGACTGCAACGGGTTGCCACCGATGTTTTCAGCCAATAGAAGACTTTCTGAGAAAGTTCTTGCCTGTTGTAATAATCCGGCTCGCCTCCCGTCTTTAGTGGTGTAAGCAGCACCGGGAGGTAGTAACCTGCGAAGCGTAATGCTAGAAGAACCGGGTATCGCCATTCCCGACGAACTCGAGCGAGCTTATCGGGCGCACCACCGGCTGGTCTTCCGGACGGCATATCGCATCACCGGAAATGCCGCCGATGCCGAGGACGTTCTGCAGACCGTTTTTCTGCGCCTCCTCCATCGTTCGGCTTCATCGAAGGCGATGCAAAGCGAAGAAAGCTATCTTCGTCGCGCTGCCATCAATGCAGCGCTCGATATTCTGCGCTCACGACAATCGGACCGCACTGTGGAACTCTTCGATCTGCCGGACGGACAAAAGCATGACCATACTTCCGATTTGCGGCGTGCGCTGGCACGAGCACTGGGCGCCCTCGAGCCACGATCCGCAGAGGTCTTCACTCTCCGGTTTCTTGAAGGATTCACGAACCCCGAGATTGCAACCATGATGGGTATTTCTCAGGTCCTGGTAGCTGTCATTGTCCATCGTACCCGGCGGCAGCTTCGAAAAGAATTAGGGGCGCAATTAGGAGACAGGTCATGAAAAACGAAAAATTTGATCAGTTGCTGTCGGACATTCGAAGGGAAGAGATTCCTGAATCTGTGGTTTCTGCCGCGAGCGAACGAGTGTGGCAGTCGATCGCCGGCAGCGGGAATCTGTCGTCCCACGCTCTTCGTAGCTGCGCCGACTTTCAGGCGCTAATCCCGGCCTATCTGGCCAACCAACTGGCTTCGGGCCGTGCTTTGCTGTTTGAAGATCACGTGCATGCGTGTGTCGCATGCCGCCACGCTCTTGATCGAAAGCGCGAAGGAGATCTGCAGCCGATCTGGCGGCTCGAATCGAAACGCCACATAGCGCGCGTATGGCGTTGGACGATGGCAGGGGCCGCGCTAACCGCCGCGATGATTGCGGCATTCGCTTTTTCCAACGGTACTTTGCCCGGCCAGCATCCGGTTCGCGCTGAGGTGCAGGCGGTGGATGGCGCTCTTTATGCGGTCGATGGCGATACCGATACCGCGCAATTGATTCCGGCAGGCTACGAAATCCGGAACGCGGACGAAATCCGCACCGCGAAAGGATCGACGGCCGTTGTCCGTCTGCTCGATGGATCGTTGGTGGAGATGGGAGAGCGTGCGGACGTTTCCGTACGCCGTCACTGGAAGGGCACGACTATTAACTTGCAAGGCGGGCAGGTCATTATTCAGGCCGCCAAACAGCGGTCTGGGCATCTGTATGTCGCTACCGACGACGGTCTGGTCTCAGTCAAGGGCACAATCTTTTCTGTGAATCATGGTGTCAAAGGATCGCGAGTCGCTGTTATCGAGGGTGTTGTCCATGTCGATTTCGGAAATGACAATGCGGACTTAACCGCCGGTCAGGAGGCCACCTCGAGTGCTTCTGTGTCGAAGGTGCCGATTCAAAGCGAGATCGCGTGGAGCCGCAACTCCGCAAAATATCTCGCATTGCTGGGCGAGTTCTCTATCCTGCAGAAGGAGTTCGCCGCGATTCCTGGCCCAGGCCTACGCTACTCCTCCGATCTGCTGCCTCTGATTCCTCAGAATACGGTGGTGTATGCAGCTATACCGAATCTCGCCAACACGCTCGGAGAGGCGCAGCGTCTACTCGACGACCGTTTGCAGCAGAGCCCGGAGTTGCGCAACTGGTGGCATCAGCAACAAAAAGGCAACGGCCCAAAGTTGGACGACGTCTTGAACGAGGTCAAAACGTTCAGCAGCTACCTGGGTGACGAAGTTTCATTCGCCATTGCCAAGCAGGGTACAAACTACAGCGCGCCCGTGGTTCTCGCGCGGGTTCGGCAACCCGGGCTGGAAGATTTTTTGCAGAAAGAGAGTAAACAACTCAGCGTCAGTCCATCGCAAACCGTGATCCAGATTGTTCACGACCCCTCGAACGCGGTTGCGGCGTCGCAACATTCCTTGCTGGTCTATGTCAGCAACGATCTGATGATTGCTACTCCGGATGCCGGCGAATTGCAACGCTCGGTTCGGAGAGTCCAATCCGGCAGCCAGAGCACACAAGCCACTCCCTTCTATCAGCATCTTGCTCAAGCCTATGAGCAGGGAATCGAATGGCTTTTTTGCGCCGACATGGAACAAATCGTCACGGCCAACGTACAAGCTGATAGCAAGCGGCATGAACTTCCGCCAGGCGTTGGAGACGTCCGCTACTTGACCATGGAATACCGCGATCTCAGTGGCAAACCGGAAAGCCGAGCAGATCTGACGTTTGCGTCGGAGCGCCAGGGAGTGGCATCTTGGCTGGCGGCTCCGGCTTCGATGGGGTCCCTCGAATTTGTGTCCCCCGATGCCAGCATGGTCACTTCGGCGGTCATAAAGAATCCACGTAGTATTCTCGAAGAAGTCTTCAAGATGATTGGCGCCGACGATTCCAACTTTTCAGATCACCTCAGCGAATTCGAATCCAAGACCGGGGTGAACGTACTCAACGATTTAGCCGCTCCTCTGGGTGGCGAGGTCGCGTGGGCCTTCGATGGTGCCATGGTCCCAACGCCGCGCTGGAAACTCATCTTCGAGGTCTACGATCCTAGTACCCTGCAGTCGACCATCGAAAAGCTGGTTGAGAGCTTTAACCGGGAAGCCAGCACTCGCGGACGTTCGCTGCAGCTTACAAAAAGGCAAATCAATTCGCGGACATATTTCACGATTACCAGTCCAAGCAGTCTGAATGCAGAAGTGGATTACACTTTCGTCGATAGTTATCTCGTAGCCGCGCCGGATATCGCGACGATTTCGCGGGCGATCCAGGGGCGCGAAGCTGGTTACACGCTGACGCACTCGTCTACCTTCAAAGCGCTGGTACCCAGTGACGGCTATACGAATTTTTCAGCAATTTTCTATCACAACCTTGGCCCGGTCATCGGCCCGCTAGCGGAGCAAGTGAAGGCCACAGGTGCATTGACCCCTCAGCAACGTCAGTCCATCGACGCGCTGACAGCTAATTCAGCCCCGGGACTAATTTATGCGTACGGCGAGCCCAACAGCATCGTGGTCGCCAGCGACACTGGCTTCATGGGATTTGACTTGGGTACGCTCCTCACGATGGGACATAATGGTCCGTTCCTGCCCCAGATGTTCCTTGGCGGAGCTCTCAGGCATCCTCCGCAAAATCAATGAGTACGATGGTCCAACCCGGAACGCCAGTCAGCGCAGATGCCAAAGTGCAAGCTGGTGCTCCGCCCTTGGTGGAACTGCGTGAATTATCGGTTCGCTTTGGAAGCCGTGACATTCTTCGAAGTTTGACGGCGTCACTAAAGGGACAAGCCATCGGCCTGCTTGGGCCAAATGGGGCGGGGAAGTCCACCCTGATCAATACCCTCCTCGGCTTCTATAGGCCTTCGGCAGGTTCAGCAAAGATATTTACGCACAACATTGCGACAGAGATGAGGCAGATCCGCGGATTGGTCGGGTACATGCCGGAAAACGATGCGTTCATCTCAAAGATGAGCGCCGTGTCCTTCGTGCAGATGATGGGAGAGCTTTCGGGCCTTCCTTCGGAAATGGCTTTGGAACGGGCGCATGAAGCGCTCTTTTACGTAGGCCTGGCCGAAGCTCGTTATCGTGAACTCGGAACCTATTCTCTCGGTATGAAACAACTGGCCAAACTGGCACAGGCGATTGTGCACGGCCCCAAGCTACTGATCCTCGACGAGCCCACGAATGGCTTAGATCCTTCAGCGCGGCAGCGCATGATCCGCATGATTCGCGAGATTCGTGACACGCGCGAGATGCGCATCATCCTCTGTTCTCATCTGCTGCGTGATGTGGAAGAAACTTGCGACGAGGTGCTCATTCTGAAGCGGGGACAAATCGCACACTATTCCAATTTGGAGGAAGAACGTCGCGATAACAAAAGATTCTTGGAACTTGAAATCTACGGGGCCAACGGCGACTTTACGGTGGCCATTGAAAAGCTTGGATGTGAGTGTGCCGTCACCGCCAATCGAATCAAGATGGTCCTGGCGCAGGGAGTTGAAACTCGGGACATCTTTCGTTTGGCAGCGGAGCAGCAAGTTCGTATCCGCCGCTTGAATTTCCGCAAGGACACGCTGGAAGACATTTTTTTAAAAGCAATGGAGAACTGACGTGCCGAGGCCGAGAGGATAGCATGGCCGTCTACAGACGCAGTTACAAAACCTACGCGGGCGCCGTGATGCCTGCATGGTCGCGATTCCTCGTTCTCTATCGCTATTCCCGCAAAAGCCTCTTCCGGTCAAAGTTTCAAACCGGCCTGTTTGTCATTTGTTTCTTTTTTCCGATCGCTTGCCTGGTGATGATTTACCTGGCACACAGTGCTGGCTTTCTGGCAAAAATTGGCATACCTAGCGAAATCCTATCGATTGACAACAAATTCTTCTTTCGCTTCATGAGTGCGCAGGGTGGGTTGGCATTTCTCCTGACCGCATTTACTGGGCCTGGATTGATCTCACCGGACTTGGCCAATGGAGCCTTACCGCTCTACTTCTGCCGCCCATTTTCGCGCGCCGAATATGTTCTGGGGAAATCGTCGGTGCTCGTGATTTTGTTATCGCAAATTACGTGGATTCCTGGCCTGGTGCTTTTCGCCATGCAGGCAAGCCTCGCAGGTGCGAGTTGGACCTGGAATAACCTCTGGATCGCCGTAAGCCTGCTTGTAGCATCGTTGATCTGGATCGCAGTTCTATCTCTAGTGGCGATGGCTCTGTCCGCATGGGTGAAATGGAGGGTCGTTGCGGGAGCGCTGCTGCTTGCCGTCATGTTCTTTGGCGCTGGGTTCGGACAAGCGGTCAACGCTGTTCTTCGCACCAACTCTGGATACTTCTTCAACCTTGGATACCTGATGGGTACCGTATGGATCGGATTGTTCCGCGTCGATCTTGATCAATCACTTACGCTCCTGCAGGCAGTGATTGCGATCCTGCTGTACTGCGCCGTTTGCCTGTGGCTGCTGCTTCGGAAAGTACGTGCCTTCGAGGTGATCCGGTGAGCGATCGCATCATTTTCGAAGATGTGTCAAAGTTTTATGGAGAGATCCTCGGAGTTAACCGCGTCAACCTCTCAGTCCCTCCTGGAATCACTGCGCTCGTAGGTCCCAATGGGTCCGGCAAGACCACGCTGATGAATCTGATGACCGGACTTGTGCGGCCGTCGCGCGGCCGGGTCCAGGTCCTGGGTTATCGAACTGACGACCCGGAAAACCTTTTCAAGATTGTGGGGTACTCCACGCAATTCGATTCGTTTCCGAAGGGGCTAACCGGATTCGAATTCTTATATTCCTTTCTGCGGCTGACTGGAGAAGATTCGGCTATCTGCCAACAGATGGCATGGCGCGCGATTGAGCGCGTCAATATGGGAGAAGCAGCATCGCGTAAGGTTGCCGGATACAGCAAGGGCATGCGCCAACGAATCCGTCTTGCTCAGGCCCTGGCGCACGATCCGAAAGTACTGGTTTTGGATGAACCGTTAAACGGTCTGGACCCACTCGCACGGGCAGAGATGATTGCTTTGTTTCGTTCCGCAGCGGCACAAGGATGCTACGTGATCATCTCAAGCCACATTCTCCATGAAGTCGACGTCATTTCGGACCAGGTGATACTGCTCAGCAACGGATACGTGGTCGCCGAAGGGCAGATTCAAAGTGTCCGCAGTGAAATTCAGGAGCACCCCACGGAAATCATGATTCGCTGCAATCGCCCGCGCGAATTGGCGGCAAAAATGTTCGAGGCGGAGCACGCCATTGAGATTTCGATCCACAAAGACGAACACGGGCTTTTGCTGAAGACGAGGGATTCCGATCGTTTTTATCTCGCACTGAATGATCTGGCCAGGAACGGAATCGAGATCGAGTCCATTGCGCCGGCTGATGACGACGTGCTTTCCGTCTATGAATACCTAATTGGCAACGATGAGGTGGTGCGATGAACCGGATTTGGTGGGCGCAAATCAAGGCAGTAATCCGCCTTGAATTCAGGAAAACACTTTTTGCCCGCCGCGGCCTGTGGATTTACGTGTTAGCGATTCTGCCGGTATTGCTCTATATCGCGTTCGCTTTTGCGGTTGCGAATCGCCAGCACCACTCCGAAGGGATCGCGCGTCGCGGCGAGAAAACGCTGACCTATCAGGATCTCACTGCCGTCCGTTCAGGGATGACGAAGGATCAGGTCATTGCGATTCTTGGGAAGGCGCCCGTCGCCAGTCATTGGACCGAGGATCGGCCGGTCGAAAACGGCCAGAAGGTCAAAATAGCTCACGAAGACCTGCAGTATTCGGACGGTCGAAGCGATCTCTACCTCGGTGTAGCGGACGGCAAAGTTGATTACGTCGCCCTAAACAGCAGTAATGATCTCGGACAAGACGCTACCATGTTCGCGGGCGTTTTTCAGTTCTTCTTCCTGCGCTTGGCTATCTTCTTCGGCTGTCTCGGGATCTTCATGAATCTGTTCCGTGGAGAGATTCTTGATCGTAGTCTCCATTTCTATTTTTTGGCTCCGGTCCGTCGCGACGTTCTGATGACTGGCAAGTTCCTGGCTGGCCTTCTGGCCACTTGCACGATCTTTGTTACAAGCGAAATTCTTCAGACCGGCACGTTCCTGTGGCACTTTACCGCCGCGGAGCAGAATATTTACCTGTACCACAATCACGGACTTGAGCATGCTGCCATTTATGCTGGCGTGACCGTTCTCGCCTGCGTTGGGTACGGCGCATTCTTTCTGGTTGCGGGAATGGTCTTTCGGAATCCGATCGCGCCTGCCGCTGCTGCACTCATCTGGGAAGGGATCAATCCATTCCTGCCGAATATCCTCAAGCAATTCAGTATCATCTATTACTTGAAATCGCTTTGCCCCGTTGAAATCCCGGTTGCTCCCGGCACTTCTCCTTTTTTCGCATTGCTGGTTTCAAATGCTGAACCAATCTCCGCGCCATTAGCCATCCTTGGCGTTTTGGTCGTAGCCTGTATCGCCCTGTATATTTCGGCAGTTCAGGTTCGCAGGATGGAAGTGAACTACACCACAGAGTAGAAAAGGATTGCACGTTGGCAGAGAGAGAGGCTCTTGCAACCTAGCGAATCTTGCAGGCAGCGGCGATTGGGCTTGTCAGGCGCCATGTCCCCCTGCAACGACGATCATCATCATGCAATGGCTTAATGTGGGGCAGCATTGCCGGTGTTGAACAGCTGAAATTCACGAATGTGAGACTCAGTTGAGCTGGAAAGAATGTTGAGCCGCACCCGCGACGCTGTCACCGTGGGAAAGGAATCAATCCGCTTGTGCCCGATTGCACTGCCTTCGGCTATGGATCTCCAAGTCCTTCCGTCCCAAACCTCAATCCGATAATGTTCGACGTGTTGTCCATCGTTCAGCCATTCCATCGTGACCGCATGATCGAATGTGATGGGTTTCCTGAAATCCGCTTCGAGAGCGGCATGATGTGACCCTTTTGGTGCGGACCAGAATGTGTCGGGATTTTCATCGAACGCTGGCTCAGTCTGGGCATTCACGATATGGTTCTGTGCGATCAGATTTTGACCGTACCGTTTTCGGATAGCCGCCCCGAACTCCTCAAGCCGCTTGATGTCTGCGTCGGGTAGCAGCCCTCGGGTATCGGGAGCAAGGCCGAGCATCAATTGGCCACCATTACCGATTGTCTGATCATAGGTGGTGATGAGTTCATCCACCGACTTAAGGGTGCCTTCGTCGTTCGGGTGCCAGAACCACTGTCCTTGATGTAGGGGCGTATCTGCTTCCACTGGTCTCCAGCGCAGATAACCATGCCGATCCAGTACGTTCCAATTCTCGTATGGGATCTTCCCATCTTCGTTGCCAGCCCATCGAATGTCTCCGTATTCGAATAGTGCGGCGTCGGCGAAGACGAGCGTGTTTGGTTGCACTTTGCGAAGTGTTTCTATAATGCGCGGGAAATTGTAAACGTGTCCTTCGCTGCCGGCGCCATCAAGCCAGAACTCGACCAGATTTCCGTAATTCGAAGTCAGCTCATCCAGCTCCGCAGCATAGTAATCGTCGTATTGCGCTGGATTCTTGTACCTTGGCTCATGGCGGTCCCACGGAGACAAATAGATTCCGAATTTAAGGCCAAGTGTGTGGGCTGCTTCCGACACCAATTTCACGACATCCCCTTTACCGTTCTCCCAGGGGCTGCTTCTTACGCTATAGTCTGTTTGTGACGTCGGCCAAAGACAGAATCCATCGTGATGTTTCGCAACTAAGATGACATATTTCGCGCCGGCGTCCTTCGCCGCCTGTAACCACTGCTCAGGCGCTAGTTGTGTTGGATTAAAAACTTGCGGACTTGCCGTTCCATCTCCCCACTCACGATCAAGATAGGTGTTTGTGCCGAAGTGAATCAGCACGCCGAATTCGAGATCTTGCCACTCGACCTGCTGGGGAGAAGGTTTGAGGTCGACGGCATTCTGGGCCACCGCCGGGGATGTTCGAAACCACCCAAATAACGTCAGGATGATTAGTTGGACGCGCCAAGTCAGGCAACGTCGCTTTGCAACATCGCTCGGAAAACATTCGCGATCACGGTTCCGTGATTCCACGTTGCTTTTCCTCCTCGGACGGAAGCGCCGTAGTCGAGTCCGAGTTTAACTTGTGGCGCGGTGGGTTGGACTCAGTTCCGCGTCAGTTCGCCCTCAACTTTGCCGTCGATCGTAACAAATCGAATAACTCCCTTGGCGTCTTCAAAGACCAGACCAGTGCCTTTGGGATTGACCACCGCTGCAACGAGGTGGCCATAGGCCCGAGGAATGCCGCCATGTGTAGGCGTTTGATCATAGCGCTCCAACTGGCCTTCTTTCATCCCATTCATGCTCACGAAGCGGATGGTGCCGTCTTTGTCCTCAAAGATCAACCCCGTCCCGATTTGATCCGCAATGGCGGCCGAGAGGCGCCCGTACGATTGGGGCACAATCCCGTGCTGCATGGTGTAAGACGCCGTGGTGTCTTGTGGTGCCGGCGATGCCGCAAGCGCAAGGGTCGCGCGATGATTTCCGAGCAGGTATCCGCTAATCGTGAGCAAACAGCCGAGTAAGACGAGGGAAATCCTCTTCATTAGAAAAGCCTCTTTTGTCCGAATTGCATTTACGGTTCAACCAGGATTTTGTGCATCATCCCAAGATCTTCGTGAAGCAGAATATGGCAGTGAAAGACGAAAGTTCCCGCCGTATTGGGATCGCGAAAATCCATGCGCACCTTTACGGTGTGATAGGGATGACCGTTGCCCTCCCAGTAAGGGATCTCAACGGTATCGAGCAGATCCTGGTTTGGCGCGGGTTGCCCATCAACTTCGAGCAGTTTGAAATGAATTTGATGGATGTGGAATGCGTGGGTCTCGAGCGCGCGGTTCTCGATGGTCCAGTCCTCGACCGCACCGACCTTGGTGACGATGGCAGGCGGCTCGTTGGGTTCAAATACTTTCTGTTTCTGGCCGTCGACGGTTATATAAAACTGGATGGGACCATTCGTTCCGCCGAATTCTTCGGAGAAGTACAATTTCCGTGTTGCGGTGACAGGCTGATCGGCGAGGTTCGAGAACTTCAGGCGGGAAGAATCTGAGGCAGGTGCTGACGAGGCGTGCCAGCCTATCGCATTGTCCGTAAGCTGAATCTTGGCCAGAGTTTGTCCCTGATCGAAGTTACCGGTTGGCCCGGTCGACACCGACTCGGTGGTGAATGAGGCGGTTCCGCCCGTTGCGGGAGCCTGCACAATGAACTCTGCGCGCCCAGCGGGAGGAATGAAGATCGAGTTCTGCATGCGCGTTTTCGAGAGCGGGTAGCCATCGAGCGCAATCATTTCCATCTGTTCGGGCTGACCATTCACGACAAACTGCAATTGCAGGAAATCTTGCAACGTGGCGTTCGCCACGCGCCAGAATTGTCTTTCCCCTGGCTTCATTTGGATGATCGGCATTGTGCCGATGAACGGCGCTACCTGATAGTTCACCGTCAGCTCATATGGGCCGGGAACCCATGGAACCAGGAACTGCTGGCGAATAACGAAAACCCGCTCCGCCAGGCCCGTAACTTCCGGCCGGAACTTTTCCATTCCTTCCACAATGAGAGCGCCGGCCGCTCCTCCATTGACCTGAAACTCCGTAAACCCATGAATATGCGGATGATACCAATAGAGACCCGGCGGCTCATCCGATGGAATTTGCATTTCATACTCAAAGCCCGGCGAACCCGGTTGGATCAAGGTCGTAATCACGTCATCCTGATGACACTTTGGCGGGACATTCATTCCGTGAAAGTGGACGTTTGTAGAACTCACAGTGGCCGCGCCCGTGTCGCCACAAACCGGCATTCCGGTTTGCGACATGTCCATCTTCATCCCGGACTCTTGAGGGTTGTTTTGATTTACAACATTCAGGCCCAGCTTGTCACCCGGGTTCAACCGCAGGGTGGGAGCTTCGATGATCTGATTACCCGATGCGTACTTGTAGCAATAGTGTGTATAGCCATATACGTCGACAGATTGCGCCATCGTGAACGTCGCGGACAGAGTGCCGTTCTGCGACATGAGGCTGGGAGCGTCAGCCACCACACTTCCCGAAGCCGGACGGTCAGGGCATTGTCCGTGTGCAGCAATCGACATCAGCACTGCGGCTGCCGTTAGAAAACCAACTTTGAACTGAGTGCGCATCGTTTCACTCCTGCGAACTTATTAATGGATGAAAATCCTGCATTCCTGCAATCGTTGGGCAGGGCTCGCGAATTGCGTTCCCGATCACTGCGAAGTTGCGATCGCAATGGAAAGCAGTGCCGTACTATTCGGATCGAGGAAGGGAGATGCCGCGTCCTCGTGGAGATAGCATGTTCCGTTTGACGCCAAGTACCGGATCAGCGCGATTCCCGACGTTGACCCAAATTCGGCAACGTACACCCCTCCGCCGCTTCCGGAGTGGTCTACCAGTGCGGCATTCACCAGGTAAGACCAGGACTGCGACTGTCCACGAATTGGTCCCGACTGGCATCCGTATTGCAATGAACCCGTGTATTTGTTGAACCAAAAAGCCGTGACAGTATCTCCCTGAGTGTTCACAGCGTACAGAACTGTTTCGTCCGGGCTGAGCAGAATGTTACTGGCGCTGATTGCCTTGCTGGATCCGAAAATCTTGGTGGCTGACAATTGACCAGAAGAAAGATCGGATACTTCGAGCACCAATCCGGTCGAAGTGTCGCCGAAGATGGCGTAATGACCGTTGCGCGTAATCTGCACCTGATTCGCGTATGTGCCGTCGTTCGACTTCACCGTGGCGGTCGAAAGCTGCTCATCATTGTTTGAGACGGGGAGGCCATTAGCGATATTGAATGACTCGATCGAGCCGTCGGTGAATGTGGTCACCATCAGCGTACCGTTGGTCGCCATTGCGTTGATGATGCCGCCATTCAGCCCGCTTACCGGCTCATCGCCGAGGAACGTTAAGTTGCAGCCGCTCTCAATCGAAAACGTGCCGATGGTGTTGGAATCGGTGAAACTCGCGTACAAATAGTCGCCTTGGACGGCGAGGCCAATGCCGTTTGAGGTCCCGGTATCATTCGTCGATCCCGAGACAACGCCCCCTAACGACAGACTATTGACGAGTACCCCCGCTATGTTTCCGCTTACCGCCTGTGAAATGAAAACGCAAGGTTCCTGTCCATCATTCGCAGCCACGACGCGGTTCGCGCCAAAGTAGCCGCCGCCTATGCCCCAATTGTGAGTATTGACCTGACCCTGCAGTGTAAGCGCACCATTCGACCCTTCAGAGAAAAATGACACGCCGTTGGGCAGTGGAAAGCCCGTGTCGTCGTTCGTCACCACATACCGCGTCTGAGCGACAAGAGGACTTCCGGCTACAAAACAGCATAAGAGCGTTGTCGCAACGAAACATGGGAGGAACTGGACGCTACGCATATTTTTCCGCCGTTACCATGGATGGTGTTCGATTCGCAGGGGGGACTTCGTTGAACGACCACTTCTAAAGTGGTCTGATTACGTTACCAGATTCCAACGAGTATCACCGGAAGAATTCGTTTTGGCGGAGTGACAGAACGTCTGTGTATGCAATAGTTTGCATACATTAAATCGAATTCGGTTCAAAGAAAGGCCTGCTCTGCGTTGAGACTGGTTGCGCGTCAACTCTGCTCTTGGGATTGTTTTGAGTCTGTGGTCGGGGATGTTTCTACTGACCTTTGCTTTGGACAAGGTACTTGTACTTCTCATCGACTGCGCCTAGATATTGCGGATGTGCTTTTAGTTGATCGATTACGAACGGACACTGGGGGATGACTTTTAACTTTTTCTGTTCGATCAACTGAAGCACGCCTTGCACCAATTTCGTGCCCAGTCCTTTACCCCTTAGCGCGGATGGAACCTCGGTGTGAATGAGACGATACGATCCCGATGATTTCTCGTAGGAAAGGAAAGCCGTTTCCCCCGCTTCATGGAGTTCGAACCGATGAAGGGCAGAATTCTCGAGAATTTCTGATTGAGGCATGGTGAACTCAGCCGGGTGAAGAAATGATTTCTCCGATTATAGCCAGATTGCGGGACCGGAAAAACTGCAACACGAAGATTCAGAAATCAGAAAGAGGGATCGCAGGGAATTGTTCATTCATAGCGCAGGCTTTCGACAGGGTCGAGTTGCGACGCTCGCGAAGCCGGAATTGTGCCAAATAGAATACCGACCCCGGAGGAAACCACAATCGCGATGATTGCGGACAAGCCGGAGATTGGCAAACGATAGTCGGTGATGAAGCGGACAGAATAGGGAAGGGCCAAGCCAGCGAAGATACCGGCGATCCCGCCGGTCAATGCAATCAAAATCGCTTCGGCAAGAAACTGAAAGCGAATCTCGCGGTTGGTAGCGCCAATCGCTTTCCGGATTCCGATTTCACGGATCCGCGAAGTCACCGTGGCCAACATGATATTCATGATCCCAATCCCGCTCACAAGCAGCGTGACGAATGCCACAAGCATGAGAACAATGGTCAGAATGTCTGCAATCCTCCCTGCCACATTTAGAAGTTGCGTGAGATTTTCCACGTTGTAGACGGATTCAGAACGATGGCGCGACTGCAACACTCGTTTGATTTCGGCCGTCGCGGGTATTACGTCTTGGGCGGTCGCGACCGAGAAGTACGCCTCGTGGATATCGCTTGTTGCATTGAAGAAACGGCTGACCGAGTATGGAATCAGCATCGTGTTCTCTTGAATTTCCGACTGTCCGAAGGTGTCCACGCTTTCCTTGAAAACTCCGACAATCGTAAACGGAAGGCCACCGGTCAATCCGATGACTTGGCCTACTGCTGCCGTCGGCGAACCATACAGTTTTTGAGCAAGAGTCTCGGTAATCACACCCACTTTGCTGCGGTTCGAAGAGTCTTGTCGATCGAAAAACCGTCCTGCCAGGACCTTGAGGTTGCGCACGCGAAGGTATTCTGCATCAACACCGAGTACTAGAATGTCACTCTGCTTTCCCGCTCCGACGCTGATCCGGTCTTCCAGGGGCACTGTCGGAGAAGCGGCAACGACACTTGAAACCTGTTCTCGCACGGCCTGGACATCATCGATGGTCATGGGATCGGCAGTGGCGTCGATGCGGTCTCCTCCGCCTTGGTAGTAGGCATGAACCATGTTTGTGCCGATGGACTGCAACTGGCGCAGGATGTATTGCTTCCCGGTCAATCCAATCGTTGCAACCAGAATCACCGAGGCCGTCCCAACGGCCATTGCAAGGGAAGTGAGCATGAACTGAAGCTTGTTGCTGCTGAAGGCCTCGTAGGCGAAACTCAGAATCTCCCGTACTCCGATAGTGAGACGTTGCGGAATGACGGTTGACGACGTCGCGGTGGGCATCTGTCCTGCTTCGAATATTAGACCTCTAGGCTGGAGCTGGCAAACTCGGAATTATCCAAAACCCCACAGTTTTGTGCTTCCAGCGATTGTTTCTCCATCCACTTTTCGGGCTCAGCCCTTATACTGTGCTGGGGCAGTGCGAGCTTCGGATGTCCCAGATTCGAAACTCAGTGAAAAATCTACCGTTTGAGAAGTACAAGACAGCAGTCTTTCTATTCCTTTTGACATGCGGAGCTTTGCTCGTTCACGGCTATCATCCATATGCCGAGGATGCAGAGATCTATCTTCCAGGTGTGGAACGATTGCTCGACCATCGCCTGTTTCCAGTTGGCCAGGAGTTCTTTCAGTCGCACGCTCGCACCACTCTATTTCCGAACTTGCTGGCAGGATTTTTGCGGATCACCCACTTGCCTCTCGAGGCCGGACTGTTCCTGTGGCATGTGGCCTCGATCTTCTTCTTGCTCTTGGCATGTTGGCAACTGGCGAGCTTACTCTTCCCGGCTGAAAGGGCTCGATGGGGCGCTGTCTGCCTCATTGCCGCGCTGCTGACCATTCCCGTGTCAGGTACTGCGTTGTACGTCATGGACCAGTATCTGAATCCACGCAATTTGGCGGTGTTCGCTGGCGTGTTCTCGGTTTCATGCGCCCTGAAGAGGCAATACGGGTGGGCCCTTTTCTGGACCGTTTGTGCTGCCTCTGTGCACCGCCTCATGTGGGTGTTCCCCTTCTCATTTTGTGTTCTATGGCTCGTGGTTGAAAGATTCGAAGCTAGGTTCAGGTATGACCTCGCACGAAAAGCGGTGGCAGCATCGGCGGGTTTGGGATTATGGATCCCATTCGCGACTGATGGTTCTGCCCAATATCATGAAGCCGCGCGGTTGCACGCCTGCCATTACATTCAAAATTGGGAGTGGTATGAATGGCTCGGACTCTTGGCCCCGCTGGTCTTATTTTGGTGGTTTGAACGTATCGCGCGGACCCGGCAATGGCTTCTGCTGGCTCGGGTATGTCGCGCATTCCTCATGTATGGATTGGTTTACATCGGGGTGGCTTTGGTTTTGGATCTTCCGCCCCGCTTTGAAAGGCTGGCGAGAGTGCAGCCGTTGCGCAGTTTACAGTTGGAGTACATTTTTCTATTTCTCTGTGTAGGTGGCTTGCTCGCGGAATATGTTCTGAAAGGGCGCACCTGGCGCTGGATCGCGGTGTTCTTGCCGTTGTGCGTGGGAATGTTCGCGGCTCAAAGGATGCTGTTTCCGCTCAGCGCTCACGTAGAATGGCCCGGTCGCGCTCCAAAAAACCCTTGGGCTCGGGCTTTTGTCTGGATCAAAGAAAATACGCCTACGGATGCCGTCTTTGCGTTGGATCCCGGGTTCATGCATATAGCTGGAGAGGACGAGATTGGTTTTCGCTGCCTGGCGCAGAGAAGCCGTCTGGCGGATGCCATCAAAGACAACGGTGTCGTGAGTATGTTCCCGGAACTCTCCCAGGAATGGTGGGCACAAGTACAAGCGCAGACGCCGTGGCGAAGTTTCCGCTCAGAGGACTACGCGCGATTGAATCGAACGTACGGCGTCGGATGGGTAGTGCTGCAAGTGCCGACCGTAGCAAAAATCGATTGCCCGTACAACAACGAAACCATTGCGGTATGCCGATTGCAGTGAAATAAGACTTTTCGATGTTGACCTTGTGGCTATCGAACCTAGGGCTCGACACGTCCGCAGGCGAGCCACAATTCCAGATCCGGTTTTGGAGCAAATTGGTTTCCTGCCTTTCCGTTTAGCCGCGGCAGTTGGTAAGATTACCAATCGGTTGGGGTGCGTTTTCAGGAGTGACAGGATTTCAGAATCCATCATGCAAAAGTTACCGGTGTGTGCGTTGTGCGTCGGGTTGTTGAGTGTTCTGAGTTTTTCACAGTCCTATGACGGACTCCCATCATCTCAAAGCGATCAATCCCAAGGAATCACGGTGGACTGCTCCGATCCGTTACAGGCTGGAAGTGTCGAGTGCAGCGGACAGAGTCAAAGATCTAACGTACAAATGCAAGGAGGCGCGTATCCCTCGCAGGGCACTCCCCAATTGAGAACGACCCCGGGCGCTGAGATCGGTCTCACACCTCAAATTACTCCACTGAATCCTTCGGAAATTGAACAACGCCAAAGCGCCCCCCCCCGTCCTCAAACTGAGTTCGAGCAAATGGTCGCCGATTCGGCGGGCCGTCCGCTCCCGCTTTTTGGGCAGAAATTGTTTATCGGACCACCGAGCACGTTCGCTCCATTTAACTTGCTATCCGTGCCTAGCGACTACGTGATCGGTCCCGGCGACGAGCTCCAAGTCAGGATTTGGGGTCAAGTGCAGGCGAATCTGAGAGTTGCCGTAGATCGTTCCGGCCAGATCTATATTCCACAGGTCGGGGAAGTATCCGTTGCCGGCGTCCATTATGGAGACTTGGAGCAGCATCTCAAGGACGAGATCTCCAAGGTGTTCAAGAACTTCAACCTCAGCGCAAACGTAGGGCGCCTGCGTTCCATTCAAGTACTTATAGTTGGCAACGCAATGTACCCGGGAACATACACCATCGGCTCCCTGAGCACGTTAGTGAATGCAATATTTGCGTCGGGAGGACCTACTCCACAAGGGTCACTCAGACATATCCAGGTCCGTAGAAACGGCACTACGATTTCAGATTTCGATTTCTATGATCTGCTGATCAAAGGCGACAAATCAAAAGATGTTCGGCTCCTGTCAGGTGACGTCATTTACATCCCCCCCGTGGGCCCGCTAGTTGCAATTTCAGGCTCAATTAACACGCCTGCGATATACGAGATCAAAGACAAAACAACGCTTGAAGATTTGATTGAAATTGCGGGTGGCCTCAGTACCCTCGCTGATCCCAGCAAAATTACCGTCGATCGTGTAGCCGACCATCAGGCTCGCGAAACCCTGGAGTTTCCATTCGACGACGCATCTCGTGCCACCCAGCTCCAGGATGGAGATATCGTCAAAGTCCTTTCGATTGTTTCGCGATTCGATAACACGGTAACGCTACGAGGCAACGTTGCCAACCCGGGCCGATATCCCTGGAAAGCGGGTATGAGGGTAAGGGATCTGATTCCGAATGCAGAGGCGCTTCTCACGCGCCGATACTGGATAGATCGAGCGGCCATGGTTAATGGACGAGCTACGGAGTATCCCGTCGGTAGACGCCCAAGGCACCGCTGTGGAACAACTCAAGATTCTAACGGTAAGCCAGCCGGAAACACTTCCAATTCCAACAATCCGAATCCGAATGGCACGTCTGCGAACTCCGAGATGGCCAACGGCAACATGTCGACCGACGCCAGCCTGGCCGGTGATTATCCCTATGAGAACGACCAGTACGATTCAACTCAGTACGGATCTGACTACGAGGCATCGTGCGTACCGGTAGATCAGAACCCAAGTAATGGGAGTTCAGACCAGGCAGCATCTCAGAATAAAAGTAATAACGCTGCGAGCACACAGCAGCAATCTCAAGCGACCGTGAATGACGTTCTTTATCCGAACCGCGTGAGGACGGTGGCCGAAGATTTGCGCCGCTCCGCACCCGAAATCAACTGGGATTATGCGATCGTCCAGAGGGTCAATCTGCAAGATCTCACTTCGAAACTCCTCTGGATCAGCCCACGCAAGGCGATTTTAGAGCGAGATGAAGCCAGCAATCTCGAATTGCAGCCCGGAGACATCGTTACTATTTTTTCGCAGAAGGATATCAGTGTGCCCCAGGCGGAGCGCTCTCAGTATGTTGTGGTCGAAGGCGAGGTGAAACGTCCGGGTGTATATAAGCTCGAGCCCAATGAGAGGCTTCATTCCGTTCTGGAGCGCGCAGGTGGATTGACCGGAAATGCGTATGTTTACGGCACGCAGTTAACCCGTGAATCAGCACGCGTAGAGCAGCAAAAGAGCCTCGATCAGCTGGCGTCAGAGATGGACATTGAGATCCGGCAGGCAGCAATGGCGATAGCGGCTTCTGCGGGTTCGGGGGACGTCGGACAACTGCAGGCGGCGCAACAGGCGATTGTCGAGCAGCTTCGAAGCGCGCGCGCCAGCGGGCGCGTGGCCATCCCCGTAAAGCCTTCCGATAATGGCGTGAATGACTTTCCCGACATTGCGATGGAGGATGGGGACCGGTTGGTGATTCCTCACACTCCTTCAACGGTCTCTGTAGTAGGGAATGTTTACAGTCCCGGCTCTTTCATCTTCAATCCGCGCAATACAACAGGCGCCTACCTGGACATGGCCGGTAAAGGAAAGCCCCACTCCGATCTCCATCACGCGTTTGTACTAAGAGCTAATGGCGTAGTGGTCGCCGCTAACAACGTAAACGGCGCTTTCGCAGGGAACAGATTCGATCGCCTCAAGCTGTATCCCGGTGACGAAGTCGTGGTGCCATTCAAGATTCCAACAGGTGCTTTTGTACGCGGCTTGACGCAGTGGTCGCAGATTGCCTCACAAATTGCCATTACAGGGGCTTCCGTTGCTGTGATCTCGGGTCATTAGTCGGCTGTTGCAAGGATGGGAAGCCGTATCGATTAACCTTTTGGGAGCGTTATTCAGCGGGAAACCGTAATCTTTGCGCTTCCGTTGATTCCGCTCGCATCGTATATGTATCCAGATATGGTTTGAATTCCTGGTGTGTTTAGAACGAAACCGTTTGTGAACGTGTGCGATCCACCATCCGATGGTATGAAGTAATAACCGGATGGAAGAACGGCCTTCGGATCGGAACTGGTGAAAATAATAGGGCTATTGATTGCGGTATCCAGCTTGCCTTGGTAGATCACATTGACAGTAATCGAGAACGGAGTTCCGGCGTTAACTTTGGCCGGGGCTGCGAAAACCAGCGTGGCGTGCGGCGTCGCGCACCCGCTCATTATCAGCGCAGCTACCATGGCGTAGGCCGCAAACGGCGGCAATGTTCGTCGTTTATGTTTGAGACGGGCGCACCTAGTTTCCCCTACTGAAACTCTAATCAAACGTTTCTAATTCCTTCCGCAGCTCGAAGCTGATCTATTTTGAAGCAGGGCGAGGTTTGCCCAGCCGAATATCGAGGCCGAACATGGGTCCGTACACATTGATTCCGTAGTTCGAAAATGCCGGTTCCGACAAATACAAGTTGGAAATGTGCATCCAATTCAGTCCCGCGGAAGCGGAGTATCGCGAATTGAAGTTGTAGCGAATTCCGCTCCCCATGTTCACGGTGAAGGTGAAGTTTTGACCCTGTGCCCACAGGATGCCTAAGGGTTCTTTTGCGTCGATTTTGCCCAACCCGAGGCGTCCGTCGAAGTAAGGCGCGATTTTCCCGCGGCGAGGGACGAAGTTCCGTCGAATGCCCATGTCGTAGGAGATATAGTGTGTTTCCGGTCCACGCGCAATGGCCGTGATCGAGCCGCTGACCGTCATATCCCAGTTGCCGCGGAATATCCACGGGCCATCTACGTCGTCAATCTGCCAACGAAGAGAAGCGACCATAGGGATGAGCGTGTACTTCAAGGGAGTCATGTTGTACGAGTCTCCCAGGAACACATCGAACACAAATGGAATGTTGATGGGAAGCCAACCCACGTCGAAGGCGAATTCCAGCTTGTTCCGATAATAAACGTCCCGATCCAGTTTGATATCGCTCCGTGAGCTAGAAGCTTCATTCGCCGGAGAATCCGTTTTACCCTCGCGGGCACTGCTGAACAGAGGATCTCCAAACCAACGTGTTCCCGGCGTCGAATTTGTCAGCTCTGTAAGCCAGGTGGACGCCGAACGGGCCTTCGGTCCTGACTCCCAAAAGGGAATGGATGACCTTGAAAAATGTTCGGCCAGATCTGGGTTAGCAGACTCGACCTTCAACCCCTCCTCATTGCCCGGCAGGTTACGCGATAAATCAGGAGCAGCGGTACACACATCCAGCAGCGCATCATTCCGCCCGCCAGCAAAGGTGTCGGATTTCGCAATGCAATACATAGGCATAATGCTGGATTGAGCAATCAAAGGTAATCGCAGCACGAGGAGGAGGAGCAACGATCTCCAAATGGGTGCGCTGTGAGGGGGGCTCATTCTTATCGAGAAGTCGAAGTTTATATCAGAGGTTTCCCCAAAAGAAAGTGCGACATCGTGAGCAGATTCCCAAGCATAAGCACCGCGTGTTCAGTGCTTGTGCGGAGTCGGCCAGTAACTGAATTCGAATGATGCCGCGACGTTGGATTGCCGGGAAGGGGCCAGGAATGGGATTCGCCACTGCTCGTATTGCAGACTCCCAGTGAAGCGGAAGCCCGATCCTGCAAAAATGTCTGCGTTCACGGCAGCATCATTCTGGCTGCCTCCTTGTGGGACGTATCCGGGATCGAGGATCCGGTGCCGCAGTTCAAAACCTATCTTCTTTTGAGGGCCGAGCCAATAGCTGCTTCGGATCTGTTCTCCCTGCGCTGAGCGCCCGATCCAAGTCCCAATTAATCGACCATCGTTGTTGTACCCGCTGATGTACTGGGCATTCGTATACATACAGAATCCACAAAATGCGGCAGGGTTGGTGTATCCACCCTCAAGTCTCAAGTCGAGCTTCGCGAGTCCAGGAAATTTCGCTAGGTAAAGTCCTCCTTGGGAAGCGTTTCTTCTCAAATAGGGTATGGGAGACGGTTCGTCTTCGCTGAGAGTTTCGCCGTACAGCGTCAGCCAGTTTCGAAGACCTGGAATGCGATACGAGAAGTCCGCGCTGGTGCGGCCATCCCCGATAACATCCCCTTGGTTTGGGCCATGCTTTCCGAAGGTGCTGTCCAGGAATGTTGTGACTGTCAGGGGATTACCTGGGCCACCGTAAACCGTTGTTTTTGCCATCCCAATTTCCAGATTAGGGGTCAGTTCAACGCTCAGTTTTCCCCCGCTCAGGAACGGTTGCGGGTGCAGGTTTTTTCCATACTGCCCAAATACCGAGAAGGTGTTCGATCCGGTGTTAATTGAGGTTTGGAAAGGTAATCCGGTCATATGGCCGATGAACGCTTCCACACGGATGTCACCAAGGTAACGAAACAATGAAGGCAACCGAAACGGACTGACACGATCGACCGTGAACATGCTATTCAGCGGAGCGGCGTTGTTGGTGAACATCATGGTGCCACCTTCGCTCGGTCCCCACCACAGGCTGTTTCTGCCGAAAGCAAACTGCCAATCACCGAAATTCAAGCCAACATAGGTATCCAACAGACTGAAACGGCTGATCGAAGCGACCGGTGCGGCCGTGGCCGTAGGCCAGAAATCCGTGCGATGGAAGAAATCGACCATGGCGGGAGTTGGAGTGGGGCCAGACGGCGACGATTGATATTCTCCTCGAACGTATACAACAAGGGGGCCCGCAACGGCGAAGCCGGAGGCGCCGTCCACCGCATTAAACCCTTCTTGATAGGGACGGCCGAAATCATTGAGCAGCGTTTGACCGAAGTGATAGTTGTCGGTCAGAGGCTTCCCCGAGATTCCGAGGAAGCGGGAATAGGCAGATTCCCATTGCGCTTTGAAATTTCGTTCACCCGCGATGAGTTCAGAGTCATATCCAAACTCGCGAGAGAGGGAACCGTAGAGTTGTTGGACGACATCGGGAGCATCGGATGCGGCGCCGCGTTGCGCAGATTCAGCTAAAAGCCGTGCGCATTCCAATCTGGTCCATGGGCGCACACTGAGGGACGCTGTCTGAATGTATCCCAGTGCAATTAGACGTTCAAAGGCCGCGTATACCCAACTGTCCAAGGGAACGTAACTGGAACCCATATTTCGCGTCTTTCGGAAAGGGCTCTCCTCCGAGTCGTCCCCTCCGCGGTAGAAGGTCCCATATTTCGATACTTCGGCATCACTATAGTGCGAGTGGGACCGGTAAACCTGTCGTCCCATATACCAACCTAATGCCGCGCCAATAGCGACGTCTGAAGCGAAATGTTTCTGGCCAGCCCAACGTGCCGCACTGACTCCGCTCGCTGCGCCATAAGCCAGTAACTGAGTGAGCGGCCCAGGATATTCGTGCGCAATGACGCTGGCAATGGCCCAACTCACAGAGGAATGCATGGAGGGGAACGAATCTCCGCCATCAAAGAAACGTCCTGGACTATTGCCGGTGAACGGTCTGTCTCGCCCGGCGGCATATTTAAAGATTTCTGTGTCCGCGACTGCCCCAATTGCCGCTTCCCCGGCCAGGATCCCCGTTTCGCGCTTCTGATCGTCGTTCTGCACGTGCCCGAGGAGAAACAATCCGGCACCGACACCGGCTAGAGCTGCCACCCCAGCGTTCGATGCAGTTCCTGCGTGAGAAACGGTGCTTTTTGTTGTAGGTACATGGTTTTCAATCGTGTTGTCGGCCTTGATGAGCAACCCTCCAATCAAAATCGAGGGAAGCGCCCAGTCCCACTCTTTTTCGCTCATGTGAAGAGGAGCCGTCCAGAAATCCTTCTGATCAATGAATAGGTTTTTGGGGAGTGACTTGAGGTTGACGGGCGGTAGCGACACTCGTGTCAGTGGCGACAATTGCCGTTTAGAGGCGGAAGCAGGCTCGTCGGTGGGTTCCCTCGTTTGAGCAATTGCTATCGAAGAGACAACAGCGAATAGCGCAATCAGCAGCCAAGACGAAACGCAACAGCTCCGGCACCTTCGAACGGCATTAGCGGTCAATTTGACTCGGAAAACGGGTTTGTTTGCGCGTTCCAGAGCGTTTTCAGGACCATCGCCGTAGAAGTTCGACGCCGAGGTACGGAGCGTTCGCCCAGGAGTCATCCGTTTCATTCTCGTTAGAGTGCCAATCGTACAAATTACCATAAGGCGGACTAGTAGCTAGCATTGGAGCACATTCAAGTAAAGAACTGCGCACGCCGGAGTCAATAGAAAGTCTAGGATCCATCGCGGATGGGAAAAAGGACGTCAAATGTGCCATCAAGCGGCACGAACCTGCCTTTGCCATATGAATCTTGGCCCAGTAAGGTTCTTTTGCGATCAAGGGCCCCAATCGGAGCGACCTCCCAATCCTGGTATCCGAACTAGCTGGAGGGTGATGTTCTGAGACTGCTACCAAGAAATCTGGCAAAGCGCTGAACACTAAACAGGAAAAGTGGCAGTCCGATGCCAATTACGAACCAAACGATGAAAATTCCTTGCTGAAAGAGATCAAGGCGCCACAATTCGACTGATCCGTACAAAATTGCGCCGCAGGGAACGAGAAAAACTGTCTGCCCAAAAGATGCTAGGGTTTCAAAAACAAAACCGGTGAATACACAGACTAAAGACACATACAACCAGCTGAAGTACCCCATTTGCTGGTGCAGGTGGAAGAAAGCCGAGTTGGTCATCAGAACCTTCTCAATATCGATGTAATCGCGATAGGAATCAGGATCGCCTCCGATGATTCGATCAGTCACGTGGGTGGTGCCCACGGCAACCTGGAACGGAGAACCAAGGTATGCCAGGATTTCGGAAGCACCGGCCTCCAGAAAAGATTGTTTGTTGCGTTCGTAAAAGCCCTTGTTCCGGGAGTAGTTCAAGACAGCGAGTATGAGGAAAATCAGGGCGGCTATGAAAACCAGCTTCGGGATGCTGACTCGCAGAGATGGTTTATCGAAGCTCAGCAAGAATACGAGCGTCACCAGTGTCGCGATGAACATCAACCGAGATGAAATAACAACGCCCATCAGCATTAGAAGGATGTTCAACAGGTTAAGTACAGCAAATTGTCTGAATCGAATCACCTTGTACAGGGCTATCGATCCGGAAAGGACGACCACATAACGCAGAGAGGCGAATCCTATGCTGTAGTCTTCATATAGCGCGTTTCGTAGATCGTTGGCACTTCCTAAGACGATAGCTGCAGCGGCTTGTTGCAGCGTCAGAGATCGAAATACGCTGATCAGAGTGGCACCAACGCCCAGTGCCGACAGCACTGTGAATGCGTAATAAATCATATTAGAGTGCAAGTCGAGCAACCGTGAATGCAGTGTGCTCTTGCGGAGGCGTAATGCCCCCGCCATCTCTCCGACTCCAAAGCTCAGAAATATAAGTAGGTACCAAGCAGCTAATACGGCGAATGTTCCAAAATCAAGACGAGATGGCGAGTCGAAGCCTTTGCGCAGCACGCCAAAGCTGGGGAACGACCATGCGAGAAAGCTGGCGGCCACAGCTGCCATCGACATGACAGAGGGTCGAAGGATTGTCCTCGGCGCTAACGCTATGTTCATCTCACTCACTGAAGGCTGAGCTGGTACCAAATCTTGTTCTGCATGCGATCTATCGGATGAGACTGAAGCCGCTTCTGATGCGAGCGAGTTTGATCGCATATTCCGGGATTTCTGCGGCCCGACGCAAAGCTTGTGTGATGGCCGCCAACACGAAACCGACAAACAATCCGATGAAACCGCAGCCCAGCGTAATCAGTATTCTATGCGGCCCCGACTTCTTGTCGGGGGGGATGGCCCGATCCACTACTTGAATGATCGGGGCTGCTTTTGCCTCATCAATACGCGCCGCCTCATACTGCTTCGAAAGCAACTCGAAAAGAGATTCGTGATATTTAACTTCGCGCAGCTTGCGGAGATACTCGAGAGTGATTGCAGGAACTCGTCCTGCGGGAATTCCCAGCGCGCTGAGTTGGGGATTCCGCGGATCTCCTTCAAGTTTGGAAAGCTGATTTCGTAGAGAACTAATCTCCTCCTGTACTCTGACCGCGTCGGGATTCTCGTCGGTCGCAAACGTTCGCATCGCGCTTAGCTGAACTTCGCGGCTGGCGATTTCGGCTCGTAGCCTCGCCAAGGCGGCGACAATCGATTCCGCTTGGCCGCCCAACTGTACTATTCCGGTCTTCTCCGCGGTGCGCTTTAGATCCTCTTCGGCGGTTGTCAGGGCGTTTTTCTCGTCTGCGAGTTCCTGATCAAAGAAAACGCGCCGCTGAGCCGCTTCAGTGATGGCTAAATGCGAGTTCATGGAATAGAGTTCGTCAACGTAAGCATTCACCATTTCGCTCGCGCGCTTGGGATCGCCGTCGTCAACCGTGATGTGGATCAACCCATCTTTGCTTGCTAGGAAGCGGCTGTTTCGTCGCAGCGCAATACGAGCATCTTCCATCTTTTTCGCTTTATACAGCTGCTGCAACTGGAATTTCTCAATTAGGTGATCAGCGATGGTCCGACTCTCGAGAATTCCTATGTACATATCTGCGGGACTCTTCATGCCTGCCCCGCTAAGGGCCATTAGGGGGCTTAATTGTTCCATCATTTTGGCCGAAAAGGATTGCCCTTGCTGAGGCGGCAAGATGATTGCAGCGGCGGTGAAAACCGGATTCGCAAAAAGAGAATAGAGTACGCCCAGACAAAGAAAAGCTAACGTCCAAACGGCAATACTTTTACGCGCGTCCGACACAAGAAGCAGGATGTCGAAGAAATCGATTCTGTCACCTTTCGATCGGAGGCTCTCGTCCTCTTGGTTGATTTGTTGAATTGTGGCCATGATCTTGCCCAATCGTAGAGCATCAGAATGGAATAGCGCAAACCTCCCCAGAATGCGCCGATTCGAATTCTCTGCCGGAGAGGCCTTTCAGACACATTGATCGGCGCTCGGATAAGCAGTTTGACGGAGTTCACTTGTCGGTTCGACTCCTGGGGTCAGATCGATTGCTCTGATTCTATGTATCTGTGTTATCTTTTTGGTTAATCAGAACTTAACAAGCGTCGTGGGGTTTCACTCTAAGAATTAGGGATACTGTAGGCCCTTGGATGGCTGCTAAAGGCTCCTCGGGGTCTTGGCGTTGGGAATAGATAGAATGACGGGGGATTTTCTCGTTCATTCTGTGGGACTTGGCGCCCTACTGTGACAAAACAGAGGACTCTGCAGCATTAACGTTTCGGTCTCCGGTGCCCGGATTGGGGTGTGATATGATCCACGCGATGCGTGTATTGTTTTTGAATCCGCCGTTTCATCCACGTTTTTCGCGAGAGCAACGTAGTCCAGCCGTCACCAAGAGCGGAACGCTTTACTATCCAAAGTGGTTATCGCACGCCGCCGGTGTTGCGATCCAAAATGGGCACGACGTCGACCTAGTCGACGCTCCGGCCGCCGGAGTCACGGTTCGCGACGTTATCGACCGCATTACGGCTAAGAATATTCAAGCGGTAGTCTGCGACACGTCTACTCCCAGCATCGTAAATGATATCAGCGTGATCGACGCTTTGGTTGCTACTAGCCCGTCATTGCACGTGCTGATGGTAGGACGTCACGTGTCCTCGCTGCCAAAAGAGACAATTGCGATGTCAGCTGCCGTGGAGGCGGTCGCGGTCCGTGAGTACGAGTACACGGTGCGCGACTGGTTGGCGGCAAAAGCGTGCGGAGCAGATCTGTCCGCAGTTGAGGGGTTGGTTTGGCGCCGACCCAATGGCGAAATAGTTACCAATGAGGCGCGCGAGCCCATCCAGAATCTCGACGAACTGCCCTTTGTGTCGGAAGTCTACAAGCGGTTCTTGCATACGCCGGACTACTTCTACGGGCACTCCTTGTGGCCGCTGGTGGTGTTTGATACGAGCCGGGGATGCCCATATCACTGCTCGTTTTGTGTCTATCCGCAGACCTTCTCCGGGCACAAAATGCGTTATCGGTCAGTGGCCAACGTCGCGGACGAATTCGATTTCGTGTCGCGCGAAATGCCTGAGATCAAAACGGTCATGCTGGAGGATGACACCTTTATCATCAGCAAGCCGCGTACACTTGAACTGGCGAAGGAGTTGATCCGCCGTGGCAACAAGTTACCGTTTGATGCCAACTGCCGTGCGGATATTGGAGCGGACACGGAACTGCTTTCAACTCTCCACAGGTCTGGCGCCCGGCTCTTCTGCGTGGGGTTCGAAAGCGGAGATCTCGAAGTTATCCACGGGATGAAGAAGAACAACGACGATCGCCGGGATGCTAAATATCACGAAGAGGCTCATCGATTTGTGCGCCGCTGCCAGGAGTCGGGCATCATGGTCCACGGCTGTTTTATGGTCGGAAACTTGAATGAGACGCCGGCAAGCATGGAAAAGACTCTCGATTTTGCGAAGAAACTTCAGCCCGATACGGCCCAGTTTTTCCCGATCATGGTGTATCCGGGGACGACAGCCTACGAAGAGGCCAAGAAGCGAAATTACATTCAGAATGAGGATTGGGGCGGCTGGCTCACCAAGGATGGACTTCACAACAGCGTCGTCAATCTGCCAAACATCACGCACGAGCAGTTGGTCAGCTTCTGCGACCGTGCCCGGCGAAGTTTCTATTTAAGTCCAAAATATCTGGCTTATAAGCTGAAACAGTCGCTCCGGGATCCGCGGGAACTACAGCGCAACGTGAAGGGGTTTATAACCCTCTCCAAATATCTGTTGCGTGGCAGCCAGCATGATAGGCCCACTCCAGCTCCTACCCGGAACAAACGAGCCGAGGGCCTGATTCAGATCAGTCACCCGCAGGGTGGAGACTGAGCTTTTTCCAATTCGATATCCCCTAACTCACCCGCTTTCGTCTCCGGCTCTAATCGTCGTCCGGGTCCGTCGGCGGCGTTTTGTCGTGCAGGAAATAATCCGCTTTTAACGGGGCGTCGATTGTTTGAAACGCCAACGGTTGCTGATGGAAGTTGAAGCAGTCGGAAAGGTCGTCCGCATAGGAGTCGGCGTAACCAAGAGAGGGAAGGCCAAAATTCTCCTCAACCATATGCAGAATGCTTCCGAAATCATGGTTGACGTGGGAAATGTAGGCGGGCCTGGCATATGGCGAGATGACGATCAACGGCACGCGGAAGCCATAGACGTAGCCTGAGCCCCAACTGACGCCGTCATTCACCACCTTGAATGGTGGCACGTGATCGTACCAGCCTCCCCAATCATCCCAGGTCACAATGATTGCGGTATGGGCCCAATACTGGGTGTTTCCGATGGCGTTGACGATGGACGCCACCCAAGACGGCCCTCCATTGTTGGGAGCCGCATAACTGCCTCCCGCGTGGTCAGAGTTTTTTCCTGCGGGAATAACCCAGCTTACTGTTGGCAGTTGGGAGTTGGCGATGTCGGTAAGGATGGGAGCTGGGTTTTGAGGAGAGTAGAGCACTACGTGTTCTTTCCAGTCGGGTCCCACGCAAGCAGTAGCATGCGGGGGCGGAGCGTCAGGTCCGCACATGTGTTCGATCGCATTTGGAGCTGTCCAGAGCGAACCCGCCGATGGCGTGTAGTATTTCCAAGAGATGGAGTGTTTATTCAGTTCATCGGTCAGAGTCGGATGATCGGTGCAAGGAAACATGAAAGATTCATGTCCGTGAGCGTCAATAACACCGACGAACTCTTCTGCCGGAGCTGTACATCCAGTATCGTCCCCTGCATCCGGCGCGTGTTGAGCGTTGTCTGCCACGAACGACTTACTCTTCGGGGAGGGTGCGGATGTGCCCGAAATAATGAATTGGTGCGCGGGGAAGCTTGGTCCCTGATTCGTCTGAAACATGCGGTCCCCGAACGTATATTCCTCAGCCATCCGGAAGTAAGGCTCCACGTCGCTCTGACGCACATACCGAAAAGTACCTTCAGCGGAAGGACATGGGGCAATATAGCAAACTATCGAAACCTTATTGGCGCCATTCATTTTTCCACCGTTGTACATGGACGTGAAAGCCTTATGTGAGTGATCAGGGTCGTAAAATGTGGCAAGGGATTCCGGTTGCAGGGTTACTGATTGCCCCTCTGAGTTAACGCCGACACTGGCAATGTCAGCGCCGGCCTTAATTAGGATGGGGTCGTGGAACAAATTGTCCGGTGATCGGTTCTCCTGAAAGATGATCACGATGTGCTGAAACTTGTCTGCCAAAATATGGTCCTGGCTGTCTTCGCCACAACCGTTCTCCAGTAGCAGACTCGTCGCTGTTCCCGCAAGGAGTGAAAACAAAAGGATAGGGGTTCGACGCACGCTGGCAGGACCTCCTGACTCTGTGCAACAACGTTATTTAGATGCCCCTGCGAAATGGTGCTCACGTACGCTGGATTCCCTATAGAAACGGCTGGACTTCCTGACGACACATACAGCGAAGGCTGCAAAGGTGTGTACGGGCATGATGGCCATACACCAATCTTTCTCGGAAAGCGATACTTAGGGAAGAATAAGGGAATTCCGGATGGGCTACTGCGTATGCCATTCTGCAGTCTTACGTATGTTCTCCTCCAATGAGATCGTCTCGCGCAATCCCAACAGTTTGCGTGCACGGTCTACGCAAGGCACATATCGAAGCGGTGTTGCGCCCAGAGTGGGTTGGTGGGCAATGTGAATTTCAGTTCGCGGGCTGAGAACCGAAGCTACTGTTTGAGCCAGCTGCAGAATACTCACATCATTTGCTGATCCAACGTTGATTGGCACGAGCGACGGAGCCCGGAACAATATCGTCCACAGCCAAACAACTAGATCGGCCGCGTATAAGTAAGATCTCCTCGGCGTTCCGTCGCCTTGGATGTGGATGGTCCGTTCTGCAAGCACGTCACGGATGAAGTTGCCAACGGCGAAGTGTCTATCTAGTGGGAGGTGGGGGCCACAGAAAGCCCAGCAACGTGCGATTTTGCATTCGAGTTGCCCAGTTCTTTGCCAGAGAGCACACAGGAGTTCCGAAGTCCGTTTACCTTCTCCGTAGACGCTGGCTGGGTCCAAGGGGTCTGGCGCTCCCGAATAGCTCTCGGCAACGTGGGGCATGTCGGGTGGTTGTTTACCGTAGACGGCACCTGAACTGGTGAGCAGAAACTTTCTTGTTCCGTGGGCGTTTGCAAAATCGAGCACTCGCTCCGTGCCTGCGATGATAGTAGAGAGCATTTCGCGAGGGCCGTCGGCAGCCTTTTTCGCGCTGGTTTCGGTAGCTGCGTGGATGACATACTCATACGGTCCCTGCGGGAAATCGAAGCTTCGAACATCGCCGGGTATGAGCGTTATGGCCCTATCGGATGCCAGATGCGGGCACTTCTGTGCGAACGCCTCGGGATTGCGAGTTAGAATTGAGGCGTGAGCCTTGAGTTCGAGCCGACGATTTATAAAGCAGAAGCTCTCTACAAGCCAGCAGCCGAAAAAGCCCGTGCCTCCGGTGATAAAAAGTCGTCCGCCGCGCATCTCGTCCCAAAGGGAGCGGGTGAGTTCTGCCACCAACTCCATGTCGCGTTCAGGAAGTGGTTTTGATCGATGCATTGGCTATATAAGTACAACTAAAACGTTCCTATTTTCTTATGACGCGCCCGGCAGAGAGAGCTGCAGCATATCTTGGCGCCGCCAAACTGGCGGAAATGGAACCTATAGTGTGAGTCAGCCGCGTTGGGCAACGGTGGGCTGCGGCACAGAGTTATGACTGCTGGGTTTCGCAGCGAAGTTTCGAATTGTTGCGGCTACAAAGTCGAGCATTGGCTGCGTGAGTCCAGGATACACACCAACCCAAAACACGTTGTTCATCACGAAGTCCGTGTTGGGCAACTCCCCAACGACACGATATAACGAGTCTTTATACGCTGGTTGCCGCAGCAGATTACCGCCAAATAAGAGACGCGTACCGATCTTTTTTTCTTCAAGCGCGCGAATCAGGTCCGCTCGTCCGAATGGCGCGTCTTCGCGCACGCCGACGGGGAATCCAAACCAGGATGGATCCGAATGCGGTGTTGCCTCTGGCAGGATAAGAAAATCTTCCATGCCCGACAGGGCCCGACGCAGGTACCGGAAATTTTCCCTTCTGCGTTCGATGAAGTAGACCAATTTCTTCAGCTGCGAAACTCCGAGAGCCGCCTGCATGTCGGTTGCTTTCAAGTTGTAGCCGATATGGGAATAGGTGTACTTGTGATCGTAACCGCAGGGGAGCGATCCCAATTGCCAATCGAAGCGTTTGCCACAGGTGTTATCGCGACCGGGTTCGCACCAGCAATCCCGTCCCCAATCGCGGAAAGATTCGATCAGAGTCTGGAGGCTCGGCTTATCACTGAGAACCGCGCCGCCTTCTCCCATTGTTATGTGATGAGCCGGATAGAAACTGACGGTTGCGATGTCCCCAAATGTGCCAACGTTTCGACCTTTATATGTTGAACCCAGAGCGTCGCAACAATCTTCGATGAGCCAGAGATTGTGTTTCCGGGTGAAGTCACAGACTGCATCCAGGTCAAACGAGTTTCCCAAGGTGTGCGCGAGGAATACCGCTTTGGTTTTTTCGCTGCGCCCAGCTTCCAGCTGGGCCACATCGATTTCGTATGTAGGAATGGTGACGTCGAGAAAAACCGGAACTAGGCGATTTTGGAAAATCGGATTTACGGTGGTTGGGAAGCCTGCTGCGACCGTAATTACTTCGTCCCCTGGTTTAAGCTGACGGTCGCGCAATTTGGGAGAAGTGAGCGCACTCAACGCGATCAGATTGGCTGAAGACCCGGAGTTGACCAGGGACGCACAGCGGAGACCAACAAAACGAGCGAGATTCCGTTCAAACTCCTCGGCAAATCGGCCAGTTGTGAACCAGGCATCGAGAGCGGAATCCACAACGGCGCTGACGTCGGCACCATCGATCAGTTTGCCCGATACCGGTACCGAAGTAATGCCAGGCACGAACTCTCTGGATGTTGAGGCTTCCGAGAAATATTTCGCGCTCAACTCAAGAATCTGCCTGCGGAGCTGGTTTGCCTGATCTGTCATAAATGGGAGCAGTATTCGAAATCATAACACTGGCGCAATTCCGAAAAGCATGCCGGGGCGCGATAAGCTTATGATGACAGCGTGCATCATGAATTTCCCTGAACTGCAGGTCTTGTGATCAGTGGGTTGTGAAACAGAGGGAGGACAATCTGAACTACGGATTGAAAGGGTGGAGAGGCCGCCGGGTTTTTCTTACAGGACACACGGGATTCAAAGGTTGCTGGCTTGCAACCTGGCTGAACCTTTTGGGCGCGAAAAGTCGGGGATATGCACTGGATCCATGCACGGA
>Ga0070741_10004604_pt1 | contig 31981 bp, 31 predicted proteins | sample Coa_R1_4_FD_66440 | JGI IMG/M metagenome (GOLD analysis project Ga0070741, IMG submission 66440) | Surface soil microbial communities from Centralia Pennsylvania, which are recovering from an underground coalmine fire - Coalmine... | ecosystem: Environmental > Terrestrial > Soil > Unclassified ... | reverse complement strand
CTGGCCAGCGCCCCCGGGTCGAGCATCGTGTCCGCGTCGATCGCGCAGAAGAGCGGGTATCGCGCGTACCGGATCCCGGCGTTCAGCGCATCGGCCTTGCCGCCGTTTGCCTTGTCGAGGACGACGATGCGCTGATCGGAGGCGCTCAGGTAGACGGCCTCGATCGGGCGGCAGGGCAGGTTGGCGCGTGGGACACGGTCCACCTTGACGAGGTCGAAGGCCTCGATCAGCGACTGCAGCGTGTCGTCCGTGGAGCCGTCGTTGATCACCACCACCTCGATCTCGCCGAACTGAGAGGTGAGCAGCGAGCGCACCGAGGAGACGATCACGGGGCCCTCGTTGTGAGCCGGAACGAGGATCGAGACGGGCATGCTGAGCTCGGACACGCCGACCTGGCGGTAGTCGCGGAACGGACGTCGAGCGACGTACTCGTTGACGGCCCGCCAGCCGATCGCGACCAGCCCGACGAAGACGAAGTCGAGCACCACGAAATAGCCGAGCATGAAGACGTTGAAGCCCAGCAGCAGCTCCCGGAGCGCCGCGCCCATCAGGTCCTCACCAGACCGTGCAGCGCGAGCGCCTCGCGGGCCCGCTCCCGTGCGTAGCGATCGCTGTGCGAAAGGGCCCTGCGCAACGCCGCGACTCCAGCGTCGCCGAGCTCCGCGAGCGTGTCCGCGGCGTTGGACCGCACCCACCAGGCCTCGTCCGAGAGGCGCTCCTCGAGCGGCGGCACCGCGCTCGGCTCGGGCAGCCGGCGGAGCGACTTGGCGGCCTGGGCGCGAACCTCCCAGACGGGATCGTCGAGAGCCTTGATCAGGACCGGCAACGACGCCCTCGTGCCGCACGGACCGAGCGCTCTGGCCGCCGCGACCCGCTCCTCGGAGTGGGGGCTGTCGAGCATCCGCGCAAGTGTCAGCTCGGCGCGAGGGTCGCCCGCGACGCCGAGGGCCCTGGCGACGGACGCGCGCCAGGTCGAAACCGGCTCCCGGTCAGGTGGCGCGAGCGAATCGGCCCGCTCCTGGTCCTCGAGGACGGCGACGAGCCGCGGCACCGCCCACCCGACTCCGAGCCGCTCGATGATGCGCTCGGGGGCGAGCCCGCCCGACATCAGAGCGGCGATCAGGGCATCGGCGGAGGTCTCGGAGGCCATGCCTCCGAGCTCGGCGGCAGCGACGAGACGCACGTCCGGGTCGGGGTCCGACAGCAGCCGCGCCAGGACCACCTCGGTGCCCGGGAAGCGCAGCTCGCCGAGCAGGAACACCGCACGGCCACGCTCGATCGGGTCCGACGAGCGGAGCTGGGCGATCAGGCAGTGCACCAGGCCCAGGTGGATCGCCACGCGATGAAGCACCAGCCGGTTGCCGTCTACCAGCCGGTCGACGGTCTTCGCCGCCGTGATCGCGAAGTCCACCTGCGCCTGCGGCTCGTCGCACGCACGGGCTGCGACCGGCCTGATCGCCGCCTCATCGCCGCTGACCAGGGCGCGCTCGAGGCGCTCGCGGCGGGCCAACGAGGTGAACTCCCGCTTGTCGCGGCGGAGCTTCCGCTCCAGGACCGTGCCGACCATGACCATGCACGCGAGCACGGTCACGCCGAGCAGCGTCAGAGCAGCCTGAGCGGCCGTCATGCCGAAGGCATCGACGCCTGTGCGCGAGGTCTGACCGTAGAAAACCGCGGGTAGAGGCAGAGTGCAGCCATGGGACCGATCGGACGAATCGCGATCAGGTGGGCGGGCAGGACGCGCTTCCTCGCGCGGCGGCTCTGGCTCGTCGCGGCGCTCGAGATCGCCTGGATCGCGCGGCGCCACTGGCGCCGGCTCGAGCCCGAGGAGCGCCGGCGCCTGAGCGAGCTGATGCGGAAGTCGAGGGGACGTCCTTCGCGGCTCAGCGGCGTGGAAAGGCGAGAGGCGGCCGAGCTGCTCGAGAAGCTCGACTACGCGGAGCTCGGAGGGAACGTGGCGGGCACCCTGCTCCCGTTCCGGCCGTTCGCGCGGCTGGTCGAGTCCGGGCTGGGGCGGCCCGCTCGGAAGCGATCGCCCGAATGGAGCTAGCCGCGAGCCGCGCCGCGCCGGCGCCGGGAGAACGCGGCGGTGATCGTCCGGTCGCCGCTCACCGTGACGGTGCACGAGCTCCCGCTCACGTAATCGCATCCGGACCACCCACGAAAGCGCTGCCCCCGGGCCGCTCTCGCCACGAGCGTCACCCGCGTGCCGTCGTCGACCATCGTGGTGCAGACGGTCCCGCAGCTGATGCCGGCTGCCCTGGCCAATCCCTGCCCCGACCTGCGCACGGTCAGGGTCCGCTGGGCGACGAAGCTCGCGGCGACCATCCGATCGGCGTTCGCCGCGACCGTGCAACGGCTGCCGCTGACCGAGTCGCAACCGGCCCAGCTCCGGAAGGAGTAACCCGGGGCGGGCGTCGCCGTCAGCGTCACCCGCGTTCCGTCATCCACGACCGTGCTGCAGGTCGCCCCGCAGTCGAAGCCGGGCCCGCTGACCGTCCCGGGCCCGAACTTCTGCACCTTCACGGTGCGCGGCGTCGCGAAGGTGGCGGCCACGGCCCGGTCGGCGTTCGCCGCGAGGGTGCACTGGTTGCCGCTGACCGAGTCGCAGCCGCTCCAGCCGCGGAAGGTGGAGCCGGCGGCGGGCGTCGCGGTCAGGGTGAGCTGGGTCCCATCGTCGACGACCTCGCTGCAGGTGGAGCCGCAGTCGATCCCGGGTCCGCTGACCGACCCCGAGCCGGACCTCTGCACACTCACGGTTCGCTGCGCCACGAAGCTGGCGCCGACCGGGGGCCGGTCCGACATGATCCCGAGTGTGCACTGGTTGCCGTTCGGGATGTCGCATCCCGTCCAGCCCCGGAAGGCATAACCGGGCGCCGCGGTCGCGGTCAGGGTGACCACGGTGTTGACATCGAACCGGAACGCGCAAACCTGCCCGCAGTCAAGACCCGTCGGACTGCTCGTGATCGTGCCCGAGCCGGTCTTCGAAACGGGGACGTTCCCGGTGCACAGCGTGATCTTGTCCTGAGGAGGCGGCTGGGCGGCATCCCCGAGCGCCAGGCGGATCTGATCGCCGTAGGCGATGCCGCTCGGATGCGGAGCGCCTGTCTGGGCGTCGGCCAGGCCATACCACTGCTCGCTGTCGGCCGGATCCTGCTCCATGGTGATCCAGGAGTAGGGAGCGATGCCGCTGACGGCGCAGTCTGTCCGCCAGAGCCGGTTCACGGCTTCCCGGATCAGATCGGCGCGCTGGCTCTCAGTCGTCAAAAGCGGCCCGGCCGCGCCCTGCGTGTACCAGCCGAACTCGTTGATCAGCATCGGGGTGTTGAGCAGCCCCGCTCCGTTCATCGCAGCGCGAAACCGGTAGACGGTGCCGAGGATCTGGTCGACGCCGGCCGCATAGGGGTGGATCGCGACGGCGTCGATGGTGCTCTTCAGGGAGGGATCCGCGGCGACCATGCGGTTCAGGAACGTCGGAACGTTGAGGTCAACCCCATCCTCAAGGCCGAACCGCGGTGCAAGGCCGCCCACGATCACCTGAGCCGATGGATCCACCGCCTTGATCGCACTCGCCGAGGAGGAGTAGACGGCGGCGTACTGCTCGGGGTTCGCTCCCGGACACCAGAACAGCTCCGAGTTGACCTCGTTGCCGATCTCCCAGGTGCGGATGGGCAGCTTGGGCAACTCGGGATGAGCTCTCCAAAACGTGCCGTTCTCCCCATAGCGCCGGACCGAGGCGGTGACCCAGCCCGACCAGGCGGACAGATCGGCGGGATAGGCCCTCGCGTAAGGGCAGATCCACACCGCGTTTGGGTCCGCCGTGTACGGAGCCGTCCCCACGAACGACGCGGCCCCGCGGACGCCGTGGCGGGCCAGCGCGGCGACCATCGCGTCCGGCGCATACCAGTTGAAATTCCCCTTCTGCGGCTCGTCGATCGCCTGGTCGAACGTGAGACGTGTCCAGGAGATGTCCTGCTCTCTCATGCTGGTCGCGAGAGCGTCCAGCGTCGCGGCCTTGTCCGGATCGACGAAGTTCCGCAGCATCGCGCCGTTGACGCCGAAGAAGTCGGGAGAGGCCGCCGGCGCATAGGCGCTCGCCGGCGCCGGCAGCAGGGCCGTGGCGAACAAGACGAACCCAGCCAAGAGGCCGGTGCGGTGAGCTGACGACTTCAACGGTTCATCCCGAGGTCGGACGGTCTCCGGATCCCTCGTCGGTCGCCCGAGCCGGCCTTAGCTCCTCCCGGGTTGAACGGACGTTCGACCGGGTGCCAGGACGACCACGTACCTGGAATTCGTCAAGCTCTCCCCATGCAGGATCGGGAGCAGCTCATGAACGACTACCTGGCGGCCTGGAACGACCGGGACGCGGTGCGGATCGCCTCCTTCTTCGCAGAGGAGGCCGTCTACGAGGACCTCGGAGCCGGCGAGGTCGTTGGCGGGCGCGAGGGCATCCGCGCGCACGCGACGGCGATCCACCGGGGCTTTCCCGACCTCCGCTTCGAGCTGGTCCGGGCCTCGCACGGTGAGGACTTCACCGCCGGCGAGTGGCGGTCGCGCATGACCCACCTCGGGGAGTTCTCGGGCCTGGCGCCGACCGGCCGGGTGGTCGAGAGCGCCGGTGTCGACGTCGCCACTCTCGACGGCGAGGGCCGGATCATCCGCCTCTCCTCCTTCTACGACGGCGCGGCGATCATGCGGGCGCTCGGCCTGCTCCCGGCGCGCGGCTCGAGGACCGAGCGGGCCCTGGTGCGGGCCGCCTCGGCCTTCAGGCGGCTTCCCAGACCCTGATCAGCCCGGCGTCACAGCCGGCCGGATCTCGGGGTGCGCCGCGTACCACTCGAGCGTCCGCTCGAGCCCTTGCCTGAGCTCCACCTGCGGCCGCCAGCCGATCTGCTCGCGGATCTTGGTCGAGTCGAGGTACTGGCGATCGATCTCACCGCTCGGGTTGCCGATGCCCTGGTAGTCCGGCTCGACCTCGCCGGGCCCAAGCTCGCAGATCAGGTCGATCACCTCGCGGACGGGGTGAGGCCTGCCCCAGCCCGCGTTGTACGCCTCGCCGCGGGCACGACCGTTCCTGAGGGCGTCGGCGACGGCCAGGTAGGCCTGCGCGGCGTCCTCCACGTAGAGGAAGTCCCGCTCCGGCGAGCCGTCGGAGCGGATGATCGGGCTGCGGCCGTCGAGCACCGCCGTGACGGTCTCCGGGATCAGCCTCGAGAAGTTGCGATCGCCGCCCCCGTACAGGTTCGCGAACCGCGTCACCGCGACCGGAAGCTCGAAGGTGTGCCAGAAGCTGCGGGCGATCAGGTCGGTCGCGGCCTTCGAGACGTCGTACGGGTAGACCGGCTGAAGCGCGGCGTCCTCGGTGTAGGGCAGCTGCTCGTGCGGGCCGTAGGCCTTGTCCGACGAGGCGACGACGACCAGCTCCACACCGGACTGCCGCGCCGCCTCGAGGAGCACCCAGGTCCCCTCGATGTTGGTCTCGAAGGTGGGCACCGGCGAGGTGTTCGCGTCTCCGACGATCGCCTGGGCGGCGAGGTGGAAGATCGAGTCGATCGAGTTCTCCCTGAGCAGGCCGAGGACGGAGTCGTAGTCGCGAAGGTCACCGACGACGTCGTTGACGTCCCCCGCGATCTCCTGGAGGTCGAGGCCGGTCGGCGCAGCGGCCTCGCGGTCGAGGGAGGTCACCTCGGCGCCCGCCTCGAGCAGGGCCTTGGCGAGCCATGAGGCCGCGAACCCGCGCGCGCCGGTGACGAGCGCCCTCACAGCGCCGGCTCCTCGGTCCAGACTCGCCAGGGCGGGTCGCCCGAGCTCCAGAGGTCGTTGAGCAGCACGGCGTCCTTGTAGGTGTCCATGCAGTCCCAGAAGCCCGTGTGGCGATAGGCGCGAAGCTCGCCGTCCGCCGCGAGGCGCTCGAGCGGCTCGCGCTCGAGGACGCTGTCCTCGGAGAGATAGTCGAAGACGCCGCGCTCGAAGCAGAAGAAGCCCCCGTTGATCCAGCTGTCGACCCGAGGCTTCTCGTGGAAGCCCCGCACGAGGCCATCCTCACCGAGATCGGCCACGCCGAACTGGAGCTCCGGCCGCACGACGGTGACCGTCGCGAGGCTCCCCCCCTCGCGGTGGGAATCGCCGAGCGAACGGAGGTCGATGTCCGCAACCCCATCGGCGTAGGTCGCCGAGAACGGCCCGTCGCCGATCCGATCGGCGGCGAGCTTGATGCGGCCCCCCGTCGGGGTATCGAGGCCGGTGTCCAGGCAGTTCACCTCCACGCCCTCCGGCCAGGCCGTCACCCGCACCCAGTCCTCGATCTGCTCCCCCTTGTAGCCGGTGAGGAGCAGGAAGCGCGAGAAGCCCTGGCAGCTGTAGATCGAGATCACGTGCCAGAGGATCGGCCGGGCGCCGATCTCGACGAGCGCCTTCGGGATCGACTCCGTCCGCTCGCGGAGGCGCGTCCCGCGCCCGCCACACAGGATCACAACTGGTTCGAGGCTCATCAAGGCAGGGGCGGATCGTACTGGGCGAGCCGGGGCCTGCGGAAAATCACTGACCCCATTTTCGGGTAACCCGCCTCAGGTCCGCGGGGAACCAACAACGGTCGCGGGTCCAGATAACGGCTGACAACCTCGGCCCGTCCGGCCCTCCCTCCGACTCGGCTCGTATGGGACGGGAGGCGTACCCAGAGGCGGGCCTCGCTGCGCCGACGCGGCGGAGCGGCAACCCCTCGGAACCCGTCGGGGATTCCCCCGGAGAGCGGGTTGGGGTCCCGCCTCATCAGGTCTGCGGTCAACCCCAGATGCCGTGAGGCGCGCGGTTGGTCAGTCCGGCTCCCGCGGACGCGGCCTCTTTGCGGCGCTCCTGATCCTGATCGCTGCGTTTGTCGCGCCCACCGGCGCCAGTGCCTCAGCACCGGCGGCCTCCCCCGACTTCTTCGGGGTCAACGGAGCGATGCTTCGCAACCTTGTCTCCCCCGACAAGGCCAGCAGCCTGGACGGCCTGGCGGCGAGCATGTCCCAGCAGGGCATCTCCTGGGCGCGTCTCACCTTCGACCAGGCCAATGACGAGCGCCAGCGCGGGAGCTTCAACTGGTACGCGACCGACACCATGGTCGCGGCACTCGCGCGCCACGGCGTGCGGGGTGAGGCCTCGTTCGTCGGTACGGCGCCCTGGGCCGCCGATCCCTCGACCTACGGAAAGTGCCCCTGGGGCATGGCCTATCCCGCCGACCTCGGCGGCTGGTCGGACTGGGTGGCGGCTGCCGCCCGGCGGTACGGGCCGAACGGATCGTTCTGGGCCGCCCACCCCGAGCTGCCGCAGCTCCCGATCCGGACGTGGGAGGTCGGCAACGAGGTCAACTCCGAGCAGTTCTGGTGCCCAGCCGCCAATCCCGAGCAGTACGCGGCCGTCTACTCGGCCTCGCAGAGCGCGATCAACGCAGTCGACCCGGGCGCGAAGGTGATCGTCGCCGGCCTCGCTCCCCGCTTCGCCCAGCGCACGGACGTCGACCTCGACGTGCCCTCGTTCCTGACTCGAATGGTCGCGGCGGATCCGTCGCTGCGCGGCCGCATCCCCGAGGTCGCGATCCATCCCTACGCCTCCAACGTCCAGGGCGTCCTCGGGATCGTCGCCCAGTTCCGCCAGGCGATGATCGCCGCCGGCATGCCGCGGACGCCGATGCTCGTCAACGAGTTCGGCTGGCACACCAGCGGCGGTCAGATGCCGACCTGGGCCGCCTCTGAGGGACAGCGGGCGGGGCTGATCGCCGGCGTCACCAACCGGCTCTGGCGCTCGAACTGCGGCGTGTCCGGGATGGCCCCGTACTCATGGATCACGATGGAGCAGAACCCCAGCGACAGCGAGCAGTGGTACGGCCTCGCCGATCCGACGACCGGAGCCCCTCACCCAAGCGGCCTTGCGTACGGTCAGCAGATCCGCATTGCGCTCGGGCGGGGCGGACAGGCACCGCCGCGCTCGGTCGTGAACGCCTGCGGAACGAGTAGGTGCGCCAAGGCGGCTCGCGCGAAGAAGGCCGGATCGCGGCGCGCCCGGGCGAAGAAGGCGAGCGCGAAGTGCAGGGTGCGCAAGACGCGAGGCGTTCGCCGGAAGCAACGCTAAAGCTACGCCACCGTCAATTGCCGCAGCGCGGCGGCGCATCTGATAGAAGCCCCTCTGTTCAAGTCGGGCGACTTGACGAGCGACCTTGGGGGTCAGACACCGGATACGACGCCTCATTCTGGGCGCGATCGCCGCGCTGGCGTTCGGCCTGTCGTTTGCCCCTGCCGCGAACGCCTACACCGCGGGGACCTCCTCTGACTTCTTCGGCGTCAACGCGTCCTACCTGCGGCAGCTTGCATTCCCCGACCAACCCGACCTGGTGTCACGGATGGACGCGATCACCACCAGCATGGGCCAGTCCGGAATCTCATGGGCGCGACTCACCTTCGACCAATCAGTCGAGGAGCGCGACAGGGGTGTCTTCGACTGGACGGTCCCCGACATGGTGGTCGGCTTGCTGGCGCGCCATGGCGTGCGCACCGAGGCGGATTTCGTCGGCACCGCGTCATGGGCTGACGAGCCCGGGACGACGTTCGCCCTGAACAACTGCCGGACAAGGGCTTATCCGTGGGACTACCAGGCGTGGACGGACTGGACGGCCGCGGCCGCCCGCCGCTACGGGCCGAACGGGACCTTCTGGGCGGCGCATCCCGAACTGCCCTACCTGCCGATCACGACCTGGGAGATCGGCAACGAGCCCAATCTCTCGATCTTCTGGTGCCCGAAGGCCAATCCGGAGGCGTACGGCCTGGTCTATGGCACCGCCCTCGACAAGATTCTCGCCGTCGATCCCAACGCAAAGGTTATGGTCGGCGGACTGGCACCGAACTGGGGGACGCCGAGGACGCAGGACGTCGACGCGGACGAGTTCATGGCGCGCATGGTCGCCGCCGACCCGTCACTGCGCACCCGGATCCCGGCCGTTGGTGTCCACCCCTACACGCGAACCAGCGACGGCCTCGACGGCGTCCTCGACATGATCGTGAGGTTCCGGCAGACCTTGACCGAGGCGGGCATGCCGACCACCCCGATGGTGGCAAACGAGTACGGGTGGTACACACAACCCCTGTCAGGCCTTTACTTCGCGACCGAGGACCAGCGCGCCGCGTTGATCGGCGGCACGGCGAACAGCTTCTGGCGAACCAACTGCGGCGTCACCGGCATGGCGCCTTACGCGTGGATCAGCGCGGAGATCAACCGGAATGACCCCGAGAACTGGTACGGGCTCGCCAGCACATGGACCGGCGTCCCGCACCCCAGCGGCACTGCGTACGCGCAGCAGATCCAGCTCGCGCTGGGGCAGGCGTCCACACCGCCGCCCACCGGCACGCTTGCTCTCTGCCCGGACCTCACCGGCGGTAGCGGTGGGACCGGTGGAACGGGTGGCACAGGCGGGACCGGGGGGAGTGGCGGTGGAGGGAGCCCCTCCCCGTCACCAGGCCCGCTGCAGCTGCCCTTGCCGCTGCCGATCGCCGGAACGAGCTCGCAGCAGAGCGGGCTGGGGACGGGCGGAGCGACGGTCGGCTCAAAAAAAAAGTGCCGTAGCCGGAAGCACCGGCGGTGTCATCACCATCGCCGCCGCCACCACCACTAGGGCGGCCGGCAGCTAGAAGCGGCGGACGGGTCTCGAACCCGCGACCTCGAGCTTGGGAAGCTCGCGCTCTACCTACTGAGCTACCGCCGCGTGTCGGTGATTCTAGGTCGGGACCTGATCCCGGACGAAGATGAAGCCGCGGTTCCTGAAGTTCTGGAGACCCGGGAACCGGCCGACGTCCTCGTAGAAGGCCCGTCGGAAGCCGAGCTCGGAGGCCTTGGCCTCGAGGTCGGCGTCGGTGATACCCCATTGCCAGATGTGGTGGACATCACGCCAGGGGCGGTCGTGGACCGGGTGGATCTCGTCGAGCTTGTCGATCACCGACTCGTGAAAGTCGCGTTCCGGAACGTTCTCCAGGTATTCGTCCTTGCCGAGATCGTGGAGACGAATGGTCTTGTCACCGCGAGTCCACTGCTGGTTCAGAACCACGAAGCAACGGGCGCGCGGTGCGTACATGGCGAGCACCTCGTCCCAGTTCGGGTTCACCTGGTGCAGAAGGACGTCGAAGAAGACGACTGCATCAACCTCGCCCACCTGTTCAGCAATCTCCGGCGACCCGAAGTTTCCTTGGACGAGCTCGACCTGCGAATGGGCGGCTGCCCTGGCCTTGAAGCCATCGGTCGGGTGCGTGTCGACCTCGACCGCGCGGTCGATCTCGTGATGCTCGACGGCGCGGAAGAGATAGTCGCCGTCAACGCCCCAGCAGCCCCCGAGCTCGGCGATCGACCGAACGCCGTACTCGTCGCAGGCCCGATCGATCAGTTCGAACTTGGCCTTGCGCATCCGCCGGGCGGCAATGGGCTTCTCGACTCGGGTCAGTAGGGAGTTCACGAATCCGGGGAGGGTACTGACCATGTGCGCAGCGAGCAGCACCCGATGAGCTGAGCCTTTCGTACGCTGAGCCCCGATGGACGACGCGACGCCAAACGGGATCCGCGCCGTGATCGCGCACGACTTCACCGAGGTCTACGGCGGGGCCGAGCGGATCGCATCGACGATCGCCGAGCTCCTGCCGGGCGCACCCTTCTGGTCGATCTTGGGTCACCGCTCGGTGACCGACAGGATGGGGCTCGGCGATCGCGCCCATACCCTGCTCCCCGAGCGCGAGGCGCTGGTCCGGAACTTCCGGCTGCTGACGCCGCTCTACCCGACGCTCGTTCGTCGCCGCCGGCTGCCGGCGGCGGACGTCCTGGTCACCTCGACCTACGCCTTCGCCCACGGCTTCCGGACCGAAAACGACGCCCCCCAGGTCGCCTACTGCTACAGCCCGCTGCGGTTCGCCTGGTCGATGACCGGTGCTTACGAGGAGCACTGGGCCCGGGGGCGGCTCGCGCGCCCGGCCTTTCGGGCGCTCGCCGCCTGGATGCGGGCCGCCGACCGCCGCGCGGCCGCCGGAGTGACGACGTACGTGGCCGAATCGCACTACGTCGCCGAGCAGATCAGGCGCTTCTACGGCCGCGACGCCGAGGTCGTCCACCCGCCCGTGGACACGGAGCTGTTCGTGCCCGACGGCCAGGGCGCTTACGAGGACTACTTCCTGATCTGCGGGCGTCTTATCGAGCCCTACAAGCGCTTCGGGATCGCGATCGATGCCTTCCGCGAGCTGCCGCATCGCCTGCTCGTCGCAGGCGACGGCCCGGCGTATCCCGAGCTGGCGGCGAAGGCCGGACCGAACGTGGAGTTCGTGGGGCGATTGGGAGACGAGGAGCTCGTCCCGCTCATGCAGCGCGCCGCCGCGACCCTCTTCCCCAGCACCGACGACTTCGGGCTGATCCCGGTCGAGTCGATGGCCTGCGGCCGGCCCGTGATCGCCTTCGCCGAGGGAGGGGCGCTGGAGACCGTCAAGGCCGGGACGACCGGTGAGTTCTTCAGCTCGCCGACTGCGGAAGCCCTTCGCGAGGCCGTCGAGCGCTTCGACCCCGATGCCTACGACCCGGCTGCGATCCGGGCCCACGCGGAGGGCTGGAGCCTGCCGCGGTTCCGCGAGGCCCTGCTCGGCATCATCGAGCGAACCGCCGCCCGTCACTAACCTCGTCGTCGTGAACACGCGCGCCCTGATCGCCGTGGCCGGCGTCCTTGTGATCGTCGCGCTGCTCGGCTTCGGGCTGAGCAGCAAGGGCGGAAACGCCATCGCGGTCGGCCAGCAGGCACCCGACGGCAGCCTGCAGCGGCTCGGCTCGAGCGGCAACGCGCGGATCTCCGACTACCGCGGCCACTGGACGCTGGTCAACTTCTGGGCCTCGTGGTGCGCCCCCTGCCGCTCGGAGGCGCCGCTGCTCGAGCGGTTCTGGCGGGAGCACGCCGGGCAGGGCACGATCGTCCTCGGCGTCAACCTGGACGACAACACCGACGACGCGACCGCGTTCATCCATCGCTACGGCCTCACCTATCCGCAGCTGCGCAGCCCGGACGGCTCGAAGTGGCGTGACCGCTACGGGATGACCGGCTTCCCGGAATCCTTCCTGATCGACCCGCAGGGCCACCTCGCGGTGATCAGGCGCGGCCCGGTCGATCAGGCCATCCTCGCCCGGGAGTTCGAGCCCGCGATAGGCGGTCGGGCCGCGGCCACGACCGGATCATGAACGGGCTGCGCGCGCTGCCGCTCGTCTGCCTGCTGGCTGCCGCGCTCGCCTTCCCGGCTGCCACCCTCGGCGCCCGGGCCTCCCTCGCCGACATCGAGGACGAGGTCATGTGCCCGGTCTGCGGCACCCTGCTCGAGCTCTCGGATTCGCCGCAGGCCCAGCGCGAGCGCGCCTACATCAACACGCTGATCGCGAAGGGGATGACCAAGCAGCAGATCGAGGACGCGCTGGTCGCGCAGTACGGGCCGAACGTGCTGGCGACGCCGAGCGGGCACGGCTTCGACCTGGCGGCCTGGATCGTGCCCGGCCTCGGGGTGCTCGTGCTGGCGGGCGCGCTCGGCTTCGCCTGGTGGCGCCGCGGCCGCCCCGGCTCCGGGGGGCCGGGCCCCGAGCCTCCGCCGCTCAGCCCCGAGGACTCGACCCGGCTCGACCGGGACCTGTCCTCCTACGAGCTCTAGCGCTAGGGGACGAGGCCCTCGACGAAGGGGACCTCGAGCACCTTCTCGTGCATGATCGGCCCGTGGCCGAAGTAGCGGTCCTCGCCGAAGAGCTCGCCGTGGTCTGAGGTGACGATCACCCAGGTGTTGCTCGGCAGAAGGTCGAAGAGCTTCGCGAAGACCGTGTCGAGGTACTCGACCGCCCGCACCTGGCGGTCCTGAAGCTCGCGCAGCGCGGTCTGATCGAAGAACTCGCGCGGCTCGGTCGGCTGCGGCTGGTCCTGCTCGCTCGGGTCGAGCCGCTTGAAGACCCCGTGCACGCCGGAGATCCGCGGCCACTCGCTCGGGTCCTCGTCCGGGAGGGCGTACGGATAGTGGGTCTCGCCGACGTTGAGCAGGTAGAAGCTCGGCCGATCCGGCTCGAAGGTCATCTCGCCCAGCATCGCCGCCATGTCGTTGTGGGTCGGCATCAGCTGGTAGCTGTCGAAGTCCCGGTTCAGGATCGTGCGCTCGTTCAGCACGGGCATCGAGACCATCGCGTGGGTTCGGTAGCCGAGGGCGTGGCGCAGGTAGCTCGGCAGATAGAGCGACGGCAGCAGCTTCTTGAACTCCATGTCGGGCTGCCCGAGCCGCTCGCGGTAGCGGACGAAGTCCTGCTTGTAGTACTCGGAGGCGTAGACCTCGGGCGGGCTGCTGTGCGGAAGCAGACCCATCAGCAGGTTGTAGTGCGAGGGCGCCGTCCAGGTGGCGTAGCTCCAGCGGCGCTCCACGGGGCCGAGGCTCGCGAGCACTGACGGGCCCGCGCTGACCCAGCTGTCGTACCGGAGGCTGTCGAGGACGACGAAGACGAGATTTCGGCTTCCGGCCGATGGCCCCGCCGCGCTTCCGGCTGCACGCTCCACTGCGCGGCGCAGCTTATTCGTTGGTCTACGCTAGCGCCCGTGCGGCCGAACGTGCTCCTGATCATCTTCGACACGGCTCGCGCCGACGCGTTCGAGCCGTACGGGGCGCCCGCGGGGGCCAGTCCGACCGTCAGGGATCTGGCCAGTCGCGGGCATGTGATGCCCCACATGTACGCCCCGGCCTGCTGGACGCTGCCCTCTCACGCCTCCCTGTTCACGGGGCTGCTCCCGCGCGCGACCGGGCTGATGCAGGCACCGGAGGGTGTCCACACCGGAAGCGCGGCGATGGACGCCCGGCGAGAGCGCCTGCTGCCCGAGGTCCTCCGGCGCGCCGGATACGAGACCGGGGCGGTCAGCGCGAACATGTGGATCTCGAAGAGGAGCGGGTTCGCGAACGGCTTCGACCGCTTCGTCGAGATCGACACCGGGCGACAGGGCCAGATCCACGCCGAGGGCAGACGCGCTCGGCTCGCGTGGAACGTCGAAGGCGTCCGCGCTCGCGTCGACGATGGCGCGACGGAGGTCGGTCGCACCCTGCGCGGCTGGATGGACGAGCCCCGGGACCGTCCGTTCTTCTGGTTCGTGAACCTGATCGAGTGCCACTCGCCCTACCTCCCTCCCAAGCCGTACAACGACCTTGGGCCGATCGACCGGCTGCGCGCCGCGAGGGAGGCCCGGCGCTACCTCACGATGGGAGCGATCTGGCGAGCCTGTGCCGGCGGCTTCGACGTGCCGGATGACGCGCTCAAGCGGATGCGCAGGCTCTATGGCGCAGCGGTGCGTGCTCTCGACGAGTGGCTGGAGAGGACGCTGGACGGACTGGAGCGCTCCGGCCTGCTGGAGGAAACGCTCGTGATCGTGACCTCCGACCACGGCGAGAACTTCGGGGAGGACGGCTTGATGGGCCACGCCTTCTCGCTCGACGACCGTCTCCTGCACGTTCCCTTCGTCAGCGCGGGACCAGGAGCGTTCGCCCCGCCGGCCGCCCACAGCCTCGCCGAGCTTCCCCGGCTGATCGCCGAGGCCGTCGGCGTCGAGGATCACCCTTGGATCGACCTGCCGGGCGACGGCGTCGCGGTGGCCCAGTTCGACCCGCCGACCGGACCTGAGGATCCCCGCGTCGAGCAGGCGCTGGCGGAATGGGGACTCGGGCCCGAGGCCGCCCCCCGGATCACGACGGAGTTCACGACCGCCACCGATGGCCGGCTCAAGCTGCTTCGGCGGGGTGAGCGCGAGCTCGTCTACGACCTGACCCGCGACCCGCTCGAGGCGACGCCGCTGGACCCGGCGGGCCTCGACCCCGAGCTCGACTCGCTGCGCCGCGCGATGGGGCATGAGTCCGCGACCAGCCGGAGGGAGGCCCCGGAGCCGGCGGAGGGGGACGAGATCTCCGAGGAGGAGCGCCGCCAGCTCGAGGACCGGATGCGCCTCCTCGGGTACCTCTGACGGCCGGCGGCTATGGCGACCCCCGCAACTTCTCCCGTCCCGGAGGGCGAGAAGCCGCCTCTCGAAGGGGAGGAGATCCTCGCCCAGGAGGTCGACATGGGCCAGCGCTTCTCCCTGCCCGAGGGGCGGAGCCTGCGGCAGCACGCCGCCCGCGGCGTGATCGTCAACTCGCTGTTCCAGATCGGAATCTCCGGGCTCGGGCTGATCCGGCGCGTCGGCATCGCGGCCTTCCTGACCCAGAGCCAGTACGGCTTCTGGGGCCTGATCATCACGACGCTGATCACGCTGAGCTGGCTGAAGCAGGTCGGCATCGACGACAAGTACGTCCAGCAGGACGAGCCCGACGAGGAGCTGGCCTTCCAGAAGGCCTTCACCTTGGAGTTCCTCTACTCCGTCCTCACCTACGGCGTCATCGTCGTGGCGCTACCCGTCTACGCGCTCGTCTATCACCAGCCCGGGATCATCCTGCCGGGAGCGGTCGTGGGGTTGGCTCTGATCATCGCGGCGCTGCAGACGCCGATCTGGATCGCCTACCGCCGGATGCAGTTCGTGCGCCAGCGGACGCTCGAGGCGATCGACCCCGTCGTGGCTCTGGCCGTCACCTTCGGGCTCGCCGCCGCCGGCTATGGCTACTGGAGCCTCGTCTGGGGCGCGCTGGCGGGAGCGAGCGCGGCCGCCATCGCCGCCGTCGCCACATCGCCCTACAAGCTCGCCTTCCGCTACGACCACGGCACGATGAAGGAGTACTTCCGCTTCTCCTGGCCGCTGGTGCTCAACGCCCTCGCGAGCCTCGTCGTCGTCCAGGGCACCGTGCTCGTCGCCAACCTCAGCGTCGGTCTCGCCGGGGTCGGCATCATCGGCCTGGCCGGGGGCATCGCGCTGTTCGCCGACCGTGTTGACGCGATCGTCCGGCAAACGCTCTATCCGGCGATCTGCGCTGTTCGCGATCGGCGCCCCCAGTTCTTCGAGGCCTTCGTCAAGTCGAATCGGATCGGCGTCTTCTTCGGGATGACGTTCGGCTTCGGGTTCTTCCTCTTCGCCCCCGACCTCGTCACCTACGTCCTCGGCCAGAAGTGGGAGGCGGCCGCCGGCCTGCTCCAGGCCCTCGGCCTGATCCTCGGCTTCAGGCAGGTCGCCTTCAACTGGACCGACTTCATCCGAGCCGAGGGGGAGACCCGTCCGCTGGCGATCAACAGCGCAATCCTCGTCGGCGCCTTCCTGCTGATCACCGCGCCACTGATCCTGGTCTTCGGCACCTGGGGCTACGCGGCCGGACTCGCGGCGAGCGTCGTCCTCGACCTCTGCTCCCGGACCTACTTCCTCGCGAAGCTGTTCCCCGACTTCAGGATCCTCCCCCACCTCTACCGCTCGCTGCTGCCGAGCATCCCGGCCGTGGCCGCGGTCCTCGGCATCAGGCTGCTCGAGGGCGGGGGCCCTCGAACGCTCGGCATGGTCGTGGTCGAGCTGCTCGTCTACCTCGGCGTCACCGCGCTCGCCACCCTCCGCTTCGAGCGCGCGCTGCTGACCGAGATCGTGGGCTACCTGCGCGCCAGGCGCGTCCGAGAGGCGACCTGACGCTGAACTCGTGCCTCTTCGCGGTTCGCCTGGCCGACGCGGCCCAGCGCCCGGAGCTGGACCGTCGCCTCGAGGCGCTCCGCGCCTTCTACGAGCCGCTCGGGCCGGCCCTGGCGCGCGCGTCCTACGTGGAGCCGCTCGACCTGCTCGTCGGCCGGATCGCGTTCGACGGCCGCGTCGACGATCGGCGCCCGCTGGTGTGGGGTGGACCGCTGCCGTCCGAGCTCGCGAGCGAGCGGAGCCTTCTCCAGGCAGGCGACCCGGAGCTCCGGGCCCTGGACGGCCTGCTGGCCGCGCTTGCCGCGAAAGACGATCGCGGCCGCCTGGTCTCCGGCGTGGCGGGGATCGCAACACTCCATCGCGCGGCAGACGGCGGCATCGAGGCGTTCTCGACCCACGCCGTCGCGGCGGCTTGGCTCGCGGCGGGCCGCGTCTCCATCGCGGCCGAGAGTATCCCGGAGCTGATCGCGCACGACTACGTCGGCGGCGAGCAAAGCCTGATCGCTGGGGTGCGTGTGCTCCCGCCGGCGATGCGGATCGACTTCACGCCGGACGGCACCAACGTGGCGAGCTACTGGCCCGCATCGGAGCGCTGGGAGCGTCTGCCCGAAGATCGCGCCTACGACCATGCCGAGCGGAGCCTGCTGGACTCGCTGGCGCGCCGGGCTTCGGGCGGGGGGCTGCACGTCGCGCTGACGGGCGGCCTCGACAGCCGGGTGGTGGCCCTCGCACTGCACGAGCTTGGCCGCTCGGCCGGCACCTTCACCTGGGGTGAGCCCGGTTGGGACGACGTCGAGACCGCGGCGCGCATCGCGCAGATCCTGGGGTTCGAGCACGTCCGCCAGCCGGTCGACTACCGCGAGGATGCCGAAGCGCTGCGCCAGGTGGACTCCGAGGTGCGCTGGACGGAGGGGATCACGGCGGTCCGGTTCGCCGCTCAGACCTGGCCCCGCGAGGTGGACGCGGTCGTGTACGGATCCGGGGGCGAGATCGGACGCGCCTTCCACTACGGACGCGAGCTGGCTCGAGCCTTTCCGACGCCCAGCGAGCCGGACCTGCGCCGCGTGTTCGACGGACGCGCCCGCCTCCACGGAGCCCACCGAGAGGCGCTGGGCCACCTGCGGAACAGCGAGCGCGAATGGATCGCCGCGGCCGGCGCCCTGGGGGCGACCGGGTGGCGCTGCCTGGACGTGGTCTACGCCGAGCAGCGCGTCCACCGCTGGGGCCGCTCCCAGCTCCCGCGCCTCGAGGGCTTCACGGTTCCCGCGTTCGTCCATCCGGAGATTGCCCGCGCCCTCGTCTCGTTGCCGCTCGCCGACCGGGTCACCGATGCCTTCCACCGCAGGTTCCTCGCCCGGCTGCCCGCCCTCGCGGTATCCCCACCGCCGCCGCTGCACCGGCAGTCTCCCCTGCGCCGTGCGCTCACGCGGGTCCCGGCGGCCCGTCGCGCGCTGATGGCCTGGCGGCAGCGGCGAGGCCCGGGGACGCAGGGAAGGTGGCCGCTGGCCGATGCCTGGCCCTCTCGCCCGCTGCTCCGCTCCTGGATCGCCGAGGAGGCCCTGGGATCCGCCCTGATCGCCGAGGCGCTCGGCCCGCGCTGGGCGAGCAGGACCAGGGCCGGATTCATGGAGGATCAGACTGTGGACACGCAGAACGCCTTGCTGGCCGCGGCTCCATATTCGCTCCAGCGCGCGCTCCAGGACCTGAACAAGGCCGAGTCATGAGACCGATACTCCGCACGCTCCGCAACGCCTGGCTCGACCTCCGGACGCTGCGCTGGCTGCTGCGGCTGCGGCTGGAGCTGCGGCGCAACGGCGGGCGGCTGCGGGTCGAGGCATGGCGCGGCGTTCGGATGGCCCAGCGCCCGCGGATCCGGGCCACCCCGCAGGGCAACGGCGGCGGCGTCACCACGATTCGCCTCGCCCCCGGGGTGCTGATCGGCTACGGGGTGATCGTCGAGGTCTTCGCGAGGGGGAACAACCTGCTGCGACTCGATGACGAGGCGAGGATCTACGAAGGGGTCCGGCTCGAGCTGCGAGGGGGCGCGATCCACCTTGGCGAGAACGCGTGGATCCATGACCACGGGGTGCTGAAGTCGGATGGCGACCTGGTCCTCCGCCATCACGTGCGGATGAGCTACGGCTCCTGCCTGCACTGCAGCGAGCGGATCGAGATCGGCGAGCACACCGCCTCGGCCGAGTACGTGACCGTCACCGACTCCGACCACGGCACGGACGGGAGCGATGTCCCGGTTCACTCCCAGCCGCTGGTGACCGATCCGGTCCTGATCGAGCCCAACGTCTGGCTCGCCCGCGGCGCCGCGGTCCTGCGCGGCGTCACGATCGGGCGGAACTCGGTGGTGGCCGCGAACTCGGTGGTGCGCAAGGGCGACTATCCCGCCCGCTCCCTGCTCGCCGGGGCGCCCGCGCAACAGGTTCGCGAGCTGTCGGCGAAGGACTGATCGAACCTTCCCATCACCCAGCCCGGCGGGGTATCTTGCGGACATGGCCAAGGGAGGAGTCGGCATCGTGCTGGGCGTGGCGCTCGTCGTCGTGCTCGCGTCGACCGCTTTCGCCGCCGCCACGCACGACGAATACGTCAGCCAGGTCAACCCGATCTGCAAGCGCGCGGCCCCCGGGCTGAAGCGCATCCCCAGCCGGATCAGGCACACGGGGAACCCATTCATCGACTCCCTGGAGGAGTCCATCCTCTACGGGAAGCTGCTCGGCAAGGCCCTCAACAAGATCGAGCGGATCCCGCCGGCGCCCGGCGACGAGGCCCTGGTTGCGGCCTGGATCGGGGAGGGCCGGAGCGTGACGCGGTACATCAAGGCCGAGTTTCGCGCCTTCCTGCACGGCAAGCCGAAGCGCGTGAAGGTGATGATCAAGCGGATCGTGGTCCACCAGAGGCGAGCCGCCTCGTACGCCGCCGCCCTCGGGCTCACCGCCTGTTCGAGGACCAGGGCTCAGGGCGTCAGCTGACCCAGCTCCCGGGCCGCTTCGGCCCGGCTCTGGAAGCGGCGCGGCGCCCGCTCGATGGTCGAGCCCACCACGCGCGCCGGCGCCCCAACGGCGACCGAGTGATCCGGGATCTCGCCCCTGACCACGCTGTTCGCGCCGATCACGCAGCCCCGGCCGATGTTCGAGCCCCGGAGGACCGCGACGCGCTCGCCGATCCAGGTGCCGGCGCCGATGCGGACCGGGCTGGTCTCGAGCGGATTCCAGAGCACGTTGCCGGCGTCGCCCTTCACGGTGTGATCGGAGTCGAGAACGCTGGTGAAGGCGCTGATCACGACGTCGTCCTCGATCTCGATCGACTCGGCGGCGCTGATCGTCACGAACGGGCGAATGGCCACACCGTCCCCGATCCGCAAGACAGGGGCGGGCCGGTCCCAGGCGGGCTCCTCGACGGAGAGCCACGCGTGGCTCAGGATCATCACGCCCTCCCCGATCGCGATCTGGTGCGGGCCGTACACCCACTCCGGTCGGTGCAGGATCGACCGCGCGCCAAACGAGTGGAACCGCAGGCGCCGATAGGGACGGATCAGGCGGGCACGCAGGGCGACCCTCTTCATCGGCTGATCGATCCAGGAGCGCGGCCCGGTGGCCGACCGGCTAGGCGCGGGCATCGGATCCCTGCTCCACCTGTTCCGCGCGCTGATCGCGCTCGTTCGAGCCCGTCGAGTCCCGTGGCGGTCCGAAGTATTCGCGGACCTGCGCCGGAGCGCCCACAGCAACGGTGTACGCCGGGATGGGCTTCGTGACGACCGAGTTCGCGCCGATGAAGGCGCGCTCGCCGATGTCGGCGATGATCGTGCACTTGGTGGTCACCACCGCGTCGTCCTCGATGCGGATGGGCCGGTAGTCGTAGCCCTGCTCGAGCATCGGCGTCTCGAGGTCGCGGAATCGATGGTTGCCGTCGACCACCATCGTGGACTGCCCGAACATGCATCGTGCGCCGATCTCGATCGACCGGCCGCACTGGATGAGCACGTAGTACGTGAAGACGCTCTGCGGACCGATCACGACGCGGCCCTCGGGCTCGACCTCACAGCGAAAGCCCCGGCGGAACTCGACGCCGTCCCCGGCGACGAAGGTGCCGCCGAAGGGCATGTGCAGGCTGAACCCTGGCCCGAGGTAGACGTACTTCCCGAAGCGGATGTCAGCGTGGGGATTGCGGATCAGCACCCAACGCTTGCGGAGCGCTGAGGCGAGCCGCGGCGCCCAGAAGTAACCAAGGCGCCTCGGAATCGCGCGGTAAGCCCTCCGGATCAACCCCCCTCGGCGCTTCGCCGCGTCCGTTGCCGGCATGCCGTTCAAAGCCTCGACCCCTCCTGATCTCCTCGAAGCCACGCCCGAGCCGGGATGGTAATCGCATCGCCCACGACCCGCGCCACCTCGCTCTCAGCGGGAAGCGCGATTTGCCGAACCGGCATCCCGTTCAGCCGCAGCCCAGGCCTCGAGGAACTCGGGGGCGAGCGCCTGCAGCCAGCGTTGCTCCGCGCTGCTCCAGACGATCGGCCCGAGCACCGGGACCCAGCGAGGGACAACCCGAACGAGCCTGGCCGCACGGCCACGGGCCGGCGGAGCGGCGGCGGCGCGCCGCATCCGCTCGTACAGCCTCGCCTCCGCACCTGGATGCGTGCGCACGAACCGGCGCTCGGCCGGCGCCGCCACCCTCATCCGAGCCTTCCATGACTCGAGCGTCGCCTCGTGGAGATGCTCGGCCTCCGCGCGGCGGTTGTACAGCAGCCGGAATCCGAGGTCGGAAAGGCGCCGGCCGAGGTCGATGTCCTCGAACAGGTACGGCAGGCCCTCGTCGAAGCCGCCCGATCGACGGAGGACGTCTCGCTTCAGCGAGACGTTGGCGGTGTAGAGGTGGCCGGCGTCCGCCTCCTTCCCCTCGATCGCCCCGTAGTCGAACTGCAGCCCGCGCTCCAGCCACCGCATGAACGGCGTCACCTTCAGCTCCCGCGCCCAGCGAACGCGCCCGAGCACACCCATCAGCTGGTCGGGATAGCTCCGGTGCCAGGAGACGTGCTCGCGCAGCAGGGAGGGCCCGGCCAGGATGTCGTCACCGAGGAACAGCACCAGGGGCGCGCTCGCTTCACGCCAACCGCGATTTCGCGCCGCGGAGGCGCCCGGCGCGCTCGCCGCGAGCAGCCGGGGTTGCACGACCCGCCGTCCGACCGCATCCTCGACGCTGGCTGTGTCGTCACCGGCGTTGACGACCACGATTACCTCGTACGGCGGGGGATCTCGCTGCCGGTCGAGATGGTCGAGAGCGCGACGGAGCTTCTCCGGCCGCTGGTGGGTCGGGATCACCACGCTCAGTTCGGGCTGCACCTCGGCCAACGTAACAGCGGCTGCGGCCCGCCTTGGGCGGCGTCTAGCCCGTCGCCGCGGAGCCGGCGGAGCTCACCGCTTCGCGCTCCAGCAGATAGGGGGCGACCGGACCGTCCGCGCGGTCGGGCGCCTCCTCGTCCCAGGCCTTGAGGAACTCCGGAGCGAGCTGCTGGCGGAAATAGAGGTCGGCGCTGTGCCAGACCTTCAGCCCCAGCCACGGGATCGACCTCGGGACGAGGCGAATCAGATGGCGGCCGCGGCCGTTTGCGGGGGGCTGCGCCACCGCGTCGCTGAACCGGTCGTGGAAGTAGGGCTCGATGTCGGGATGGAGCCGGACGAACTCGCGCTCGGCGTGGGCCACCTGCTTCATCCGGCTGCGCCAGTAGGAGAGGTCCATCTCGCGCAGGTGCTCGACCACGGCTCGGCGGTTGTAGAGCAACCGGAGCCCGTGCTTGGACGCGCGGTACCCGAAGTCCAGGTCGTCGTAGAGGTAGGGCATGCGCTCCTCGTCGAAGCCGCCGACCCTGTCGACGAACGACCGCTTCACCGAGACGTTGGCGCCGTAGAAGCGACCCCACCCCGCCTCGATCCCGTGGATGTTCGGATAGTCGAACTGGAACCCGTGATCGAGCCAGTGCATGAACGGCGTCACCTTCAGCTCCCGCGCCCAGCGCACGTGTCCGAGCACGGCGACCTCCTCGTCCGGGTAGCGCCGGTGCCAGGCGAGGTGCTCGGAGAGCAGCTGCGGCTCCCCGAGCGTGTCGTTGTCGGTGAACAGCAGCAGCGGCGCCTTCGCGGCGCTCGTGCCGACGTTTCGGTTCGCCGACAGGCCCGGTCGGGTCCCGGTCAGGTGCCGGACCGAGTAAGGCCGGGTCCCGATCGCCCGCTCGACCGCGTCCGGGTCGGGCTCGGCCGCGTCGGCGACCACGATCACCTCGAAGCTCCGTCGAGGCGCGTCCTGGTTGACCAGCCGGTCCAGGACCCGCTTCAGCCCGGAGTAGTTGCCGAGCGTCGAGATGACGACGCTGATCTCCGGCTTGTGCCACCTGAAGCCACGCGTGAGACCGCTGTCATCCATGAGCGCCTCCACTGTCCGTTCCTCGGCCCTTCCCCCGAATAGTTGGTAACCGTACCAGCAGCCGGGCCGTGCGCCGATGGTTCGCGGCGGCGCCGTAGCATCCCGCCCGCAATGGATCCCGTCCTCGACCCCGAGCGTGAGCGCGACGAGCTGCGGGCTTATCTCGGCGACGGCTACGACGAGGACCGCCTGCGCGGCTGGCAGCGGACGCTGGAGGAGGAGACCGAGCAGATTGGCGACGAGGCCACCCTCTACCGGACGTCGCAGGCGTATCTCTACAACCTGACCGCGTTCGCGATGACGGGCACGAAGCTCCCCTACCTGCGGGCTCTCACGCGGCAGGTCCCAGCCGGCGGCCTGCTCCTCGACTACGGCTGCGGGATCGGCAGCGACGGGCTGATGCTGCTGGAGGCGGGCTACCGGGTCGCCTTCGCCGACTTCGACAATCCCAGCACGCGCTACCTGCGCTGGCGGCTGGAGCGGCGGGGCGTGGACGCACCGGTCTACGACCTGGATCGGGAGACTGTGCCGAGCGGCTTCGACGGGGCCTACGCCTTCGACGTGATCGAGCACGTGGACGATCCCTTCCGGTTCCTCGGCGAGATGGAATCCCGGGCGAGGGTGGTGGCCGTCAACCTCCTCGAGGAGGATCCGGATGACACCTCCCTCCACCACACCCTGCCGATCGGGAGCCTGACCGAACACGCCGCTCACCGGACGCTGCTGAGCTACGGCCGCTACCACCAGGGTCGCTCGCACCTGCTGGTCTACTCGCCCGCTCCCTCGCGGGGCGTGCGGCGCCTCCGCTCGCGAGCTCGGCTGCTCCGCGGCCGTCTCCTCCCCGCCCGAGGGTGAGCGAGCCGCAGGTCACCATCGCGGTGGTCTCGTGGAACACGCGGGACCTCCTGCAACGCTGCCTGGACAGCATGCGCCCAGACGCCGACGCCGGCCTGGCCGCCGTCAAGGTCGTTGACAACGGGTCGACCGACGGCTCGCGCGAGCTGGTCCGGAACGACCATCCGTGGGTCGAGCTGATCGAGCCGGATCGCAACCTCGGCTTCGGCCCAGCCGTGAACCTGGCGGCGGCCAAGGGCACCTCCGAGTGGGTCGCACCGGCCAATGCGGACATCGAGTTGACCCCGGGCGCACTCGAGGCGCTGCTCGAGGCCGGGCGCGCCGAGCCCGAGGCGGGTGCGATCGCGCCGCGCCTGGTCCTCCCGGACGGCTCCACGCAGCACTCGGTCCATCGCTTTCCCTCTCCGGGACTGGCGGCGACGTACGGGCTCGGCCTCTACCGCCTCAGCCGGCGCTGGGCGGACAGCCTCTGCCTCGAGGGCTACTGGAATCCGGGCCGCCCGCGTCAGGTGGACTGGGCCCATGGCGCGTTCCTGCTGATCCGCCGGGGCGCTTTCGAGCAGGTCGGCGGCTTCGACGAGGAGCAATGGATGTACGCGGAGGACATCGACATCGCCTGGCGCCTCGCCCGGGCCGGACACCCGATCCGGTACGAGCCTCGAGCGATCGTGCACCACGCCGTGAGCGCATCCACGCGGCAGGCGTTCGGTGACGAGCGCGACCGCCGCCACATCGGCGCCGCCTACACCTGGCTCGCGCGCCGGCGCGGTCCGGCGGTCGCGCGATCGACCGCGGCGCTCAACCTGACGGGAGCGGGGCTGCGCCTGGCGGCGCTGACACCGCTCGCGGCGATCTCGCCCGGCAGGTGGGGTCCCTCCAGGGCCCTGGCGCGACGGTATGTCTCACTTCATCGGGCGGGTCTGCGCGGGCTCTCGTCGGATCACGCGGGCCAGGCGTGAGAAGGCCGCGGGCGCATCGCGCCCGCGGCCCACTCCGGCCCACCGGGGGCCGGTCACGCGATCCTCAACTCGGCTGGTCGAACAGCGAGGCCCAGTCGAACGTGGCGTCGGGCTTCGTCCCGTCGTTACCGCAGTTGAGGAAGATGCGGTGGAACGTGATGCTCGCTCCGATCCCCGGTTGCACGATCAGCGTCGGCGTGACGAACCGGTTGAGCGTGATCGGTCCCGACCACGTCTGCTGCTGAGTCACCACCCGCCCGGTCGTGACGCCCGTGTAGGTGACCGTCACGTGCAGGACCAAATTCGTGGTGATCAGGCTCGGGTTGAGCCCCGATTGGCATGTGAACGGAGCGGACGTCCCCGAGCCGGCGAACGTCACGCTCCGAGGCTCACTCGGCGTGAGCAGGGCGAGGTCATCGCATCGCCCGCTCCCGCTCACCGTCCACAACGGCGTCGCGCCGTCCTGGACATGGAGCTGTCCGGCTCCGTTGCAGATGAAGCCAAGATGCGAAGCCGAGGCCGAGCCGGGCGCCGCAACCAGCACGCCGAGCGTGACCGCGGACGCAAGCACCCCGACCATCGCGGTGAATCGCTTTTTACGCATTCCGCCTCCCCATCTATGGGTCACCCCCCGAGTGCCCCTGTTTGTCGTCCGGACCCCGGCACTCCCTTGCCGATCCGGCCTACCTATTTTCGGGGAGGCTTCCTATCACCCTGCCCCGACGGCGTCAAGTGACAACCGTCGGACCCGCAGCCGACCGACCGGGTCTGGCGCGGTCGGGGCGTCGTTACCATCGGCGTGGGGTGATCTGGGGCAAGTGAGCCGTGCGGACAGCCGTCTCAAGGACAAGGTGATCCTCTGCTTCGGCGCGCGCAGGAGCGGGACCTACCTGGTCCAGCGGATGATCGCCGCGCACCCGGAGGTCTCCGCGGTCCCGTCCGAGGATCTGCTGATCCCCCACGGGATCGTCCCGCTGCTCGAGCGATTCCATCACGGCGTCAAGGGCTCGACCCAGGTCGGCGCGATGTACGCCGACCGCGACGTGCTGCTCGACGCGGTCAGGGACCTCTGCGACACGGCGTTCGGGGAGTTCCTCGAGCCGGGCAGCAGGTACGTGATCGAGCGCACCCCCCAGGCCGCCCTGCATGCGCGCCTGATCAGCGAGCTATACCCGGACGCCGGCGTGATCCACGTGATCCGCGACGGCCGCGACGCGAGCCTCTCGATGGTCCGCCGCGGGCTCTCCCGCTCGATCGCCGCCGCTGCCGAGGAGTGGGCGCGATGCGTGCGAGGAGGACGCGAGGCCGTCGGCCTCGACCGCTATGTGGAGGTGCACTACGAGGAGCTGCTCGCCGACCCCGCGGCCGCGGTGGAGCGCCTGTTCGACCGGCTGCGCCTCCCCCATTCCGCCGAGGCGGTTGAGGCCGCCCTGGCCGAGCTCGGCGTGCCGCGCAACGTGCTTCCCGGGGACACCATCGGCACCGGGAAGTGGCGAGGGGCCCTCTCCCGCGCTGACCTGAAGGCCTTCGATCGAGCGGCCGGCGACCTGCTGCGGGAGCTGGGTTATTCGCCCGAACCCCCCGTCGAACCGGCCGCACTGCCACCCGCCGAGCCGGGCAACGGCTCGGAGCTGTCGCTGATCGGCCGGGTCAAGCGAAGGCTCACCCGGCTGCGTGAGCCCCGCGGGCGCCTCGCCGGGTCGCGCGCAAACGAGCTGCTGCGATCGAATGAGATCCTCGACCGCCTGCTGACCGCCGCGCGTCACGGCAGCGAGGACGACGTGCTCAGGCTGCTGCATCCTGCCGCCGAGGTCGTGCTCGTGGATCCCGAGGGCGGGATCCACACAGAGAGCGGCAACGGCGCGCGCGAGCTGATCGCGACCACCCTGACGCGCGACCCCGCTCTACGCGGCCGTCAGATCGCCTGCGAGATGCTGCCTGGTACCCCGCTGACGGCCGCCACGATGGAGCTCGAGCTCGATGACGGCACCCGTGCCGGACGCTTCGTCGCGATCGACGTGCGGAACCGGCTCGTCACCCGCGTCGTCCTGCAGCGCTCTCTGCCGCACGACTGAGGGTCCGCTCGGCCGCCGCGATGAAGCCGTCGGACGGGATCTCGGCCGAGGTCGCCTCACCGCCCGCGCGCAGGCGTGCCCTCAGCTCCTCGTCCCCGGCCAGCTCCATCACCCGCGCCGCGAGCGCCTCCGCCCCGCCGTCGGGGTCGAAGATCAGGCAGTTCGCCCCGTCCTCCAGGTATTCGCCCGAACCGCCGCGCCCACTCGCGATCACCGGGGTCCCGACGGCCATCGCCTCCAGCGGGACCAGGCCCCAGGGCTCGTCCCAGCGGACAGGGAAGAGGAGAGCGTCGGCGCGCGCATAGTGCTCCCGCAGGGTCTCGCGGGACTCGACGGGCAGGAACCTGACCCTCCCGTAGACCTCCTCGGCGGCGGCGAGGCTGCGGAGCTCGCGCAGATGCGCCGTATCCCCGCCACCGACCACGTCGAGGGTGGCCTCCGCCGGCAGGTGACGGAGCGCCAGGATCGCCAGATCGATCCCCTTCCGCGGATCGATGCGCCCCGCATAGAGCAGGCGCCAGCCCCACGGCTGTGGAGGCTTAGGCGTGAAGATCGCTCGATCCGCCCCCAGGTGGGCCACCTCGGTGTCGTGCAGCGGGCGAGCCGCGACCGACCGCTCACGCAGAAGCTCGCTGAGGAACAGCCAGGGTCCCACTGCATCGAAGTCGACCCGGGCCGGAATGCGGGTGATCAGCTCGGCCGCCCGCCCGAGGCCGGGCCGTCGCGTCATTCGCAGCCAACCGTCCACGCCGGGGCCATAGACCAGCCACTCGTCGCAGATCAGCCCCGCCGCCGGGATTCCCAGGCGCCGGACACGCTCGATCATCGACAGCGACATGCCCCCCATCGCCCACCATCCGACGACGTCGGGTCCGAACTCGGCCAGGTGGCGCTCCAGCGTCGCCCCGTTCTCGCGCTCGATCCCGAGGCGCCCCCGCGGCCCCAGACGACGCCAGCGATGGTCTCGCCAGTACCAGCGGAGCTCGCGATGGACGTCCTCGCTCCCGTCTTCGTCCCCGGAGCCGCCCTCATCGTCGCGGCGGTAGTCAGTCGTCAGCACGCGGACGGCGTGGCCGCCGTCCCGGAGGCGACGCACCGCATCCCGCCAGATGAGCTCGTAGCCTCCCAGGTGATGGGGCGGATACATGTTGCCGACGGTGAGAACCCTCACGCGGCAAGAATGGCAGTCTCCTCGCTCGCGATTGCCGCCGTTGCGGCGCTTGCGATCGTGCTGCCGGGCTGCGGGTTCAACGACCAGCTGACACGCCGGGGGTTCATCCAGACCGGCGACGTGATCTGCGGCCAGACGATCCTCAGGTCGATCTTCGCGGCCAACCACGCGGCCGAGACGGGACGGCGGCTGACCCAGGCAGGCCGGGTCCGCTCCCTGGCGCAGGCCTACGCCGCGGCAGCCGGGCGGGTCCGCAGACTGCCCGTGGACGACCGTGACGAGGCGATGCGGAACCGGATGGCTGGCGCCTTCGCGGCCGAATCGAGTCGCCTCGCCGCGGCCTCGCGGCAATCCGCCGGCGCCGGGGTGACCCGGGCCGTGCTGCGCGCCTACGCCGCCTTCGCCGCCGACGCCCGCGCGATGCAGGCCTACGGCTTCAACATCTGCGGCGGCGCGGCCAGCCAGCGCACCTGAGCCGGGTGCGAGGGGCTACTTGTGCGCGTGGTGGACCACGTGCGGCACGCGCCAGCCGGCGCGCGCCCGCAGGCTGAACTTCCCCTTCCGCTCGACCGCCCGGAAGCCGGCGCTGAGCAGCATCCTCTTCCAGGTCCTCGCGCTCGGCTCCCAGAACACCACTGCCTTGGGGCGGTCGGCCCGAAAGAAAGCGGCGGGGATCGGGGAGAGGCCGGCCCGGCGGCTGTAGACCTCGACGGTGACGAAGGTGCCGGTGCAGAGGTTCGCAATCCTCTCCATCGCCAGCAGCGGGTCCCTGAGGTGGATCAGGACCGAGCCGCAGAAGATCAGGTCGAAGGTGCCGAGCTGCTCAGGCGTGGCGTGATAGACGCTGAGCACCTCGCGCCTGACGTTCGAGCCGTAGACCTCGCTCGCCAGCCGGAAGCCGTCACCGCGGCGCTTCTCGGGGAACGTCGTCGGGCGGCGAGAGGGAGGATAGTCGAGGTCGCGCTCGTCGTCGAGATCGATCGCCACCACCTCGGCGGCCCCGCGCCGCTCCATCTCGAACGCCCAGAATCCGTCCCACGTGCCGACGTCCAGGACCCGCAGGCCGTCGAGGCGCTCGGGCAGCCGGTAGCGGTCGACCACGCCCCGGAGGTCGAACATCCCCTCGGTGACCAGGCCCGGCGCCAGCTCGAGCGTGTGGTACCAGTCGATCTCGTCGGCGCGCTCCCGGAGACGCCCCTCGATCCCCCCCTGCTCCTCCTGCGCCATCCCGGCGCGGCTCTCACTCGGCGTCATCGGCGCTGTCTGCTCAGAGGACCGGCACCCGGTACCGGACCCCGCCGCGGGCGGCAGCGAGCAGCTCGGCGAGGTCGTAGACGGCGTGGTACGGCATGAAGGCGAGACTGTATCCCTCGACGATGCAGCGCGCCCGCAGCATGCGCCCATAGGGCAGGGTGAGCAGCAGCGCCGGCGGGAACCGCCGCGACAGCAGCACGCCTGCCAGCGCCAGGACGAGAAGCGCGTGCGAGCGCTTCCAGAACACGCCCCAGATCAGCGTCGTGCGCAGTCCCGGGTGGAGAGCGAACGCGCGCATCGCGTCCGACCAGCGAAAGGCCCAGCGGAGCTTCCCGATCGCACCCAGGTCCACCACGGCGTGGTGGATGACCGCGTCGTCGACGAACGCGTAGTCCGCGCCCTCCGCGCGGGCGCGCCAGCCGAGGTCGGTGTCCTCGGAGGTGGGCTCCGAGAAGCTCTCATCGAAGCCGCCCAGCCGATCGAGCAGCTCACGCGGATAGAGGATGTTGCAGGTCGCGTAGTACGGCCCGGGCCCGGTGATCTCCAGCACGCGGGAGAAGGGAGTGACCTTGTCCACGGCGGCGGGTGGCATCTGGGTGCGGCCCTGGACGATCGCGTCCGGATGCCTGCCCGCCGCCTCGACGAGCGCTTCGAGCCAGCCGGGCGTCGCTCGGCAGTCGTCGTCGGTGAAGGCGACCAGCGGCGCGGAGGCGAGCTGCCAGCCGCGGTTGCGCGCGGTCCCCGGGCCCGCGTTCTGCTGATGGTGGACGCGAAGCGTGTACGGGACCTCCGCCTGCTTCCGCTCGAGGAGCGCTGCGGTTTCGTCGGTCGAGCCGTTGTCGACGACGATCACCTCGAAGCGGCCGGGGTCGAGGCTCTGCGCCGCGAGCGAATCGAGGAGCTCCTCGAGCATCCCCGACCGGTTTCGGGTCGGCACCACCACCGATACGTCGAGCTCCGCCACGCCCGGACCCTAGCGGCCGACAAGCTCCCGGTAGAGGGCGTGGTAGCGGTCTGCACAGCGATCTGCCGAGAAGGCCTTTGCGCGCGCGAGGTACCCGCTCCGCACCTCCTCGCCGTCCGCCATCGCCGCGGCCATCAGCTCCGCCGCATGCGCCGCGTCGTCGCCGTCGAGCAACCGTCCAACCGAGTCGGAGTCGACGATCTCCTCGGCGCCTCCTCCCCGTGCTCCGAGGACGGGCGTGCCGCACGCGAGCGACTCCACCAGGACGAGGCCGAAGGCCTCCGACTCCGAGAGAAGAACCGTCAGCCAGGCCTCGCTGTAGGCGCGGGCGAGAGCCTCCGCCGAGTCAAGTACCCGGTACTCGATCCCCGGAGCGGCCGGAGGTGCGCCTGCGCGCGGCCGCGAGAGCACCAGGCGCGCACCCGGGTGGCCGGCACGGAAGAGCCCGAACGCCTCGAGCAGGAGCGAGCCGCGCTTGCGGGGATCGCCGAGGTCGGCCGGGCAGAGGACCGTCGGCACCGCTGCGCGCGGCGCGCTCGGCCGAAAGACGTCGAGGTCCACCCCCGGTTGGATCACCCTCGGCTTCACCCCGAAGGCCTCCTCGGTTGCCGCTGCCGCGCGCTCCGACAGGCAGACGCTGACGTCCGCGCTCCTCAGGGCCCGGCCCACGATCGATCGCCAGATCGTCCGCCGCAGGGACTCGGGTCGCGGCATTCCCATCAGCGAGAACACCAGCGGCCGATGATGGCGCCGGCTCCACCCCGCCGCAGCCGCTCCGTCCACCGGATAGAGGGCGTGCACGACGTCCGGGTCGGTCGCCCGCAGGGCTCGCAGCGCCGCGGGGAGGTGCGTCAGGAACTGGTCCCGCAGCCCGAGCTGGAGGCGCCGGCCGCGCGGGCGGTGCAGCCGCAGGACCTCCATGCCCTCCTCGATCGACTCGGAGCGCTGACCCGGCTGGCTGGTGATCAGACGAGGCAGCTCGCCGCGCGCTGCCAGGCGCACGCCGAGGTCGTGTATGAAGCGCTCGCTGCCGCGCCTCACCTCCGGCCAGTAGGACGGGTGCAGCAATGCGATTCTCAGGCCGCGCTCGCCCGGTCCGGCCGCATGCATTCGCCGGGAATAATCCCAATCGTGACCGACTCCCCCGAGATCGCCGTGATCGTCCCCGCGCATCGCGCTCGCGAGACCCTCGCGGACTGCCTCGACGGCCTCGCGCGGCAGACGCTCTCGCCCGACCGGTTCGAGGTCCACGTGGTGGACACCGGGGAGGACGGCGCCGCGGAGCTGGTGGCCGAGCGCAGCGGGGAATGGAACGGGCGCCTCATCTACCACCGTGCCGAGGGGCGGGGACCGGGGCGGCAGAGGAACGAGGGGGTCGAGCGGACCTCCGCGAGCTACCTGGCGTTCACCGACGCGGACTGCGTCCCCGAGCCGCAGTGGCTCGAGGCCGGCCTCGCCCATCTCCGGTCGGGCGCGACGATGGTGCAGGGGCCGACGCTGACGCCGAGCGGTGACCCGCCCCCGCCCTTCTCACACGCGATCTTCAGGACCGGGCCCAGCGTCCTGTACGAGTCCTGCAACATCATGTTCGACGCCGAGGCGCTCCGGCGGGCCGGAGGGTTCTCCGTGGACCTCTTCGACAGCACCGGCTCGCACATGGGTGAGGACACGGAGCTGGGCTGGGCCGTGAGGCGC
>Ga0070741_10004603_pt1 | contig 31983 bp, 24 predicted proteins | sample Coa_R1_4_FD_66440 | JGI IMG/M metagenome (GOLD analysis project Ga0070741, IMG submission 66440) | Surface soil microbial communities from Centralia Pennsylvania, which are recovering from an underground coalmine fire - Coalmine... | ecosystem: Environmental > Terrestrial > Soil > Unclassified ... | reverse complement strand
GAGTCGACGCTGGTGCTGGTCGCGCACCTGCTCAAGGGCGGCATCGAGGTGGTGCGGCGCTACGGCAAATTGCCGCACGTCGAGTGCCACCCGAACCAGCTCAACCAGGTGTTCATGAACCTGATCGTCAACGCCTGCCAGGCGATGGGCGACACCGGCACGCTCACCATCTCCACGCGCCCGCTCGACAGCGAGTCGATCGAGGTGCGCATCGCCGACACCGGCTGCGGGATCGGCCCGGATAAACTGCTGCGGATCTTCGATCCCGGCTTCACGACGAAGAACGCGCACCTCGGCACCGGGCTGGGGCTCTCGATCGTCTACCAGATCGTCGAGGGGCACGGCGGCGAGATCCACGTCGACAGCGCGCTCGGGCAGGGGACCGAGTTCGTGGTGCGGCTGCCGGTGCGGCACGTGCGGCCGCATGAGGGTCACCTCATGGACGGCGGAGCGATCCCTGCGCGCTGACCACCGCGGGCTCGGCGCCGACGTACAGCTCCAGCTCGAAGACGGCCTGCTCGGCGACGGCGCATGCGGCAATTTGCCGCAGTAGCTCGGCGACCTCGCGCTGATCGGCGGCGCGGCGCGCGGCGGTGGCGGCGGCCAGCTCGAGCGCGTCCGCGCGGGTGAGCGGCAGGAGCGCGCAGGCCTCGCCGACGCGCAGCGCGAAGCCGAGCGTCTTCTCGTGCGTCACGCGGGCGCGCGCGCGCGGCACCTCGGGAAAAAATTCGCGCACGATCACCGACGGATTTTCGCCGGCGTCTTGCAGCAAGAGCGACGCGATGCGCTTGACGTCGGGCACGGTGGACGCGGTGCGCTCGACGGCCCCGCACGCGATCACCACCGGCAGGCCGATCTTCTCCTTGGCGAACTCGGCGGCGGCGGTCGGCGTCGAGCGCGCGCCCTGCTTGGAGACGCGCACGCCGTACGCCTTGAGCAGCGCCTTGGCCAGGTGATCGTTGAGGTCGCTCTCGGCGTGCTCGTGGACCCACGCCAGGCGCTCTTTGTCGACGGTGACGCGCTTCGGTTTGTCGTCGGCGGCGGGCGGGGGGAGGGCGAGCGCGCGGAGCAGGGCGCGCAGCTGCTCGGGGTGGCGCAGGTCGGCGGGCAGGAGGCGCGGGCCGTCGCCGGCGTGATTCTCCGTCGGCAGGATCGGCGGGCCGCCGGCGACCAGCACCACCGCGCGCGCGGCCTCGCGGGCGCGGGCGAGCGCGGCGGTCAGCTCGTCGGGCGCGCGCTCGTCGACGGCGCGCACCTCGGCGTCGAGCGCGGCGGCGCGCACCTCGGCGTCGACGAACGCGCGGCCGCCGCCGAGCACCAGCACCTCGACCGCGCCGCCCGGCTCGACGCCGGCGTGATACAGCGCCGCGTGCGCCAGCCACTCGTCGACGCCGTCGACCACCAGCGCGCCCGCGCGGCGCGCCACCGCGCGGCACAGCGAATCGCCGCCCCACACGACCGAAGGTTTGGCGCCGAGCACCTGGCGCAGCGTCGCGCCGCTCGCGCTGGCGCCGAGCTTGATCGCGATCGACGACGTCAGCGGATCGGCGGCGAGGAACGCCAGCGCCTCGGCGGGATCGCCGTCGCCCGTCGAGATGATCCAGGAGACGCCGAGCCCGCGCGCGAGCGCGAGCGGCACCACGTCGGGCAGCGCGTCGCGGCGCGGGACCAAGAGCGCCAGGCCGCCGCGGCGGGGGAGCGCGGGCAGCGGCGCGTCGAGCGCGGCCACGCCGCCCACGTTGTTGAGGAAGCCGAAGCTCGACGGGCCGAGCGTGCCGGCGTGCTCGCCGAGCGAGAGCGACGGCGCGTCGGGCGGCGGGCGCACGGCGCCGATCCACGCCGCGGCGTCGGCCGCGATCTCGCCGCCGTGCGCGAGGAGATTTTTCGCCACGCGCTCGGCGCCCGCGCCCAAGCGAAAACGCCGCGCGCTCAGCAGCGCGGCGAGCTGCGTGCCTTCCGGACCGCGCGTCGGCGGAGGAAGGCCATCCCCGAGTGGCGCGCCCGGCTTGCGGACGCGCGCCATCAGGCGCCTCCGCCGATGAGCCCGTCGGCGCGCAGCCGCGCGGCCAGCTCGCGCGCGTCGGCGAACTTGAGCGGCGCGCGCGTCGGCCCGCCTTCCGGATACGGACGGAAGCGGCGGCGATACGAAAGCTCGGCGGGGTTGAGCCCGGCGCGCTCGAGGTTCCACACTTCGATCTCGCGCGCCGGTTTCTCCGCCGGCTCGCGCGCCGGATCTTTTTCCGGGCGCTCGACGGAGACGCGCGCCTCGGCGACGCACAGCACCGCCGGCGCGCTGCCGGCGTAGAGGCGCACCACGGTGCCCGAGCGGCGGCGCACGACCAGGCGATCTTCGCTGCCCTCGACGGAGGAGGCGCCGAGCACCGCGCCGAGGTGCGGGAGCTGCAAGCGCTCGGCGAGCGCGGGACCGACGGCGCCGCGGCCGCGCTCGCCGCACCAGACGACCGCGGGCGGCGACGCCAGATCGCCGGCGAGCGCGCGCGTCGCGGCGGCCAGCGCGATCGCCACGCCGAGGTAGTCGGTCGATTCGAGCGCGTCGTCCCACAGGCGCACCGCGCGCACGGCGCCGGCGGCGCACGCCTGGCCGAGCAGCTCGTCGGCGGCGTCGCCGGCGGGCAGCACCGCGAGCGCGCTGGTCTCGCCCAGCGCCACCGACGCGCGCACCGCGACCAGATCGGCGGGGCGGCGAATCAGCGCGAGGCCGCGCATCAGCTCTTGCCCTCGCTGAGCGCCGGCTTGGCGCCGTCGTTCTCGAGCGCGTCGGCGAGCGCGCGCGCGGCGGCGGCCGGCTCCCCGACGAGCGCGTAGTGCGCCGGCGCCTCGGCCGCGTCGGCGCCGACCGCCACGCGCACGTCGGCGGCGGGCGCGTCGAGCGGCGCGCCGACGGCGATCACCAGGCGCGCCGAGACCGGCGTGGCGCTCGACGACAACTTCGCGGTCAGCGCGTCGGCGAGCGCCTGCGCCGCTTCGCGCACGGCGTCCGGCTCCGGGTGCGCGCCCCACGCTTCATCGAACGACGGCTTCTCCGGCGGCGCGACGACGAGTGTCGCCGGCCGCGGATCGATCTCCCAGCCCAGCTCGTCGAAGTCGCCCGCGCGTCCCGGCGCGGCCAGCACCTCGACCTCCGCCTCGTCGTCGCCCGACGCCGTCGTGTAGCGGCCCGGCGGCAGCGTCGCCACCACCGGGTACTCCAATTCTCCGTCGAGCGCGTGCGCCGACGCGCCCGAACCCTCCCACAGGTGCAGCCGTCCTTCGCGCACCTCGATCCACGCGTCGGAGAGATACGCCGCGCCCATGCGCGCCGCCGCGCGCGGCGCCACCTCGCGCGCGCCCGCGGTCTCGCCGAAGAGCAGCAGCATCGGCGGCAGCTGATCGCTCACCTGCGCGATCGCCGGCCCGTAGGTCCCCCAGCGCATGCCGCCGTCGTGCGTGAGCGCCTCGTCGGTGACCAGCACGACCTTGTCGGCGCCGTGCTGCGCCAGCACCTCGATCACGTCGCCCTCGCCGTAGCGCGGCGCGTGCTTGAGCGGCACCACCGCGTACAGCGTGCCGCCGAGCGCCGTCGACAAGCGGCGCGCCTGGCCGAGCGCCTCCAGGCACACCGGCAGCGCCCGTCCCTCGCGAAGCTCGATCACGACCAGGACGTTGGCCACTAGCGCGCGGTCTGGCCGCCGTCGATCACGACGATCGAACCGGTCATGAAAGCGGCCGCGTCCGACGCCAGGTACGCGACCAGGGGGCCCAGCTCCTCCGGCTGCCCGACGCGGCGGAGCGGAATGTTGCCGACGATTTTCGGGCCGATCTTGAGATCGTCGAGCGCCGCCTTGTTGAGGTCGGTGCGAAAATAGCCGGGCGCGACCGCGTTGCAGGTGACGCCGTGGCGCGCCCACTCGACGGCGAGCGCGCGGGTGAACGCGATCAGCGCGCCCTTCGAGGCGCTGTACGCCGTCAGCTCCGGCTCACCGCCGAGCCCGGCGACCGAGGCGATGTTGATGACCGTGCCCTTGCGCTGCGCCACCATGTGCGCGCCGAACGCGCGCGCGCACAGGAACGCGCCGACCACGTTCACGTCGAGCACGCGGCGCAATTCGGGGAGCGTGATCTCGAGCAGCGGGGAGACCGGCGCGACGCCGGCGTTGTTGACCAGCACGTCGACGCGGCCGAAGCGCTCGAGCACCAGCGACGCCGCCTCCTCGACGGCGGCCTCGTCGGCGACGTCGGTCTGGATCGGCAGCGCGCGCCGCTGGTGGCGCCGCACCTCGTCGGCGGTGGCCTCCAACTCCTCGGCCGAGCGCGCGAGCAGCGCCACGTCGGCCCCCGCCTCGGCGAGCGCGATGGCGGCCGCCTGCCCCAGGCCGCGCCCGGCGCCGGTCACCACCGCCACCTTCCCGTCGAGCGAAAGCGCCAACACGCGCGACCTCCAGCGCGTCAGCGTAACGCCCTCCCGACGGCGGGGTCAAGTTTTCGGCGGCGCGGCGCCGGGCGTTTTCCGCCGCGTCAAACCACTCTTCGGCCGCTGACTCCGCGCACGAAGTGCAGCACGATCGACACCAGCGCCAGGATCAAGAGGATGTGGATCGCGGCCGAGGCTACGTGGTAGACGCCGAACCCGAGGATCCAGGCGACGCCCAAGATGATCGCCAAGAGCAGCAGCATGAGGTGAACCTCCTTGGCCACGGTATGGTGCATGTGTCCGGCCAAGGACCCGCGCGGTGACGCGCGCAACGCGCTTACTCGGTGATGCCGTGCTTGCGCTTGATCTGCTCCATCGCCTTTGCGTACTCGAGCTCCCAGGTCTGCGTGCCCTCTTCCAGGTTCTTGATGCGGCGGCGCACTTCCTGGTCGAGCTCCTCGTCGACCATCATGTGCTTTTTGAGAATTTCCTTTAACTTCTTCCGCAGCGCCACGTCGTCGGCGTAGACCTCCTCGACGTGCTGCGACTGCATGAAGGTCTCGAGGATCTGGTTGGCGATCCAGCCGGTCGCCTCCTCGCCGAGCGCAAAGCCGCGCTCCTCGGCGAGCCCGCGCTTGAGCTTGCCGAACTGCCCATACGGGAGCTTGCGCTCCTCGAGCAGGTCCTTGCTCTTGTCGGTGATCTCGCGATCCATGCGCACGTACTCCTTGAGCACGGCCTCGACGTCGAGCTGCGCCTCGTGCGCGTCGTTGACTTCGATCTCGTTGGTGGAGACCAGCGACTGGATCATCTCCGCGGCGATGGTGGGGATCTTCCCCGTGTACAGCTTCATCCGCGTGGTCCTCTCTTCGAAAAAGTGAGGAACTATAGTTATCGCGCCGATCGGCGTCAAGGATTGCGGCGCCCGTCCTCGAGGATCATTTTAGGTCCCCATGCTGCTGCCGCTGCGCGACGTCGACTATTTCCGCGTGCGGCGCCCGGCGGTGACGCTCGCGCTCGCCGCGATCAACGTCGCGGTGTTCGTCTACGTCGCGACGCTGCCGCCCGGCGAGCGCCAGCTCTTCGCCTATGCGGCGGGGATGGTGCCGTACGCGCTCACGCACGGGCTGCCGGGCGCGTGGCCGGCGGCCGCGTCGGTGGTGACGGCGATGTTCGTGCACGGCGACGTGCTGCACCTGGTCGGCAACCTGTGGTTCCTCTGGGTGTTCGGGCAGCGCCTCGAGAACGCGATGGGCAGCGCGCGCTTCCTCCTCTTCTATGCGCTCGCGGGATTGATCGCGGCGGGCGCGCAGCTCGCGGCCGATCCGTCGTCGATGATCCCGATGATCGGCGCGTCGGGCGCGATCGCCGGCGTGCTCGGCGGCTACGCGCGGCAGTTTCCGCACGCGCGCGTGCGCACGCTGGTGTTCGTGATTTTGATCTTCGTGTGGACGCTGCCGGCGTGGTGGCTGCTCGGCGCGTGGTTCCTCGGGCAGATCCTCTCGGCGGCGGGCGGCGGGCCGGGCGTGGCGTGGTTCGCGCACCTCGGCGGCTTCGCGTTCGGCTTCTTGACCGTGCGCTGGTTCATTCCGCGACGGCGCGAACCGGCGCCGCGGCCGCTCGTGTACTATCTCGCGCGTGAGTGATCGCAAGCGCAAGCTGGTGGTGGCCGCGCTCGCGCGCGACGGAGCGGGGCGCGTGCTCCTGACGCGGCGGCGCGCCGATCAGCCGATGCCGCTCCTGTGGGAGCTGCCGGGCGGCAAGGTCGAGCCGGGCGAATCGCCGATCGAGGCGCTCGAGCGCGAGATCGTCGAGGAGCTCGGCTGCCGCGCGCGCGTCGGGCGCATCGACGACGTGGTGTTCCACCGCTATCCCGAGTTCGATCTATTGATGTTGGTCTACGCGTGCGCGCTCGAAGGCGAGCCGCGCGCCGTCGAGGTCGCCGAGCTGGCGTGGGTCGAGCCCGCGCGGCTGGGCGCCTACGAGGTGCTGCCCGCCGACGTGCCGCTCGTCGAGCGCCTGGCACGCGAAGCCGCCGGTTTGACCTGAAGGTGCTCCCGGGGCTATGGTCCCGATAGGCGTCGGGAGAATTAATGAAGACGCGTAGTTTTTGCTTGGTGTTCCTGTTTGCTGCCGGCTGCGCAAAGTCGGCCGCGCCCGAAGTCGCCGATCTCGCCCAGCCGCGCGACGCCGCTTCCAACGACGACCTCACGAGCGCCGGCGACGATCTGGCGCGCGCCGACGGACCGTCGAGCGGCGACGGCGGCGCGCTCGACGGCGGCGCGAACGATCTGGCGAGCAAAGATCTCTCCACGCCCGATCTCGCGCCGCCGCGCGATTTGTCGACGACGTCGAACGATCTCGCCACCAGCCCCGACCTGCTCGCCCCGCCCGACATGACGCCGCCGTGCAGCGTGCTGCCGCAGAGCGGCTGCGGCGCCGGCGAGAAGTGCACGCTCGGCGCGACCAACACGCCGACCTGCGTCTCGAACGGCAACAAGCAGAACGGCCAGCAGTGCGGCACCGCCGGCTCCGACGATTGCGTCGCCGGCGACCTCTGCACCGCCGACGCGCCGTCGCCCGCGCCCGCGACGTGCCGCGTGTTCTGCTCGTCGGACGCGCAGTGCACGCAGCCGGCGGTCGCGTCGGGCGGCATGGCCGAGCCGGGCAACATCGCCCACTGCGCCATCACCATCACCGGCACCAGCGACAAGGTCTGCACCTTCGCGTGCAATCCCGCGCCCGCGGCCGGCGCCTCGGGCTGCGTCGCCGGACAGGGCTGCGTCTACGGCGGCGAGACGGGAATCCCCGAGCTCACCGACTGCGAAACGCCCGGCACCGGCACCGACAACTTCAACTGCGCCAGCACCGCCGACTGCGCCGCCGGCTTCGCGTGCGTCGGGCCCGCGGGCATGTCGCGCTGCCGCCAGGTGTGCCGCTCGGGCAACACCAACGACTGCACCAACATCAACCCGCTCTACGACTGCTTCGATCCGGCGGGCGTGACCAACCCGATGTTCGGCTTCTGCTGCAACTTCATTGCGGGCTGCTAGGAGAACGACCATGAAGTGGCTCGCCATGCTCGTGCTCGTCGCCGGCTGCGCCAAGCCGGGGCTGGTGCAACGGGGCGACGCGGGCTCGGGCGGAAACGATCTCGCCGGCGGCGGGCAGGACTCGGGCGCAACCGACGATCTGGCGACGCCCGTCGATCTCGCCGGCCGCGACTTCGCCGGCGCGGATCTGACCAGCACGACGCCGAACGATCTCTCGGGCCAGTGCGTGCTGCTGCCGCAGAGCGGCTGCGGCGCCGGCGAGAAGTGCACCTACGACGGCACCGGCGACCACTGCGTCTCGAACGGCAACGTCGCGACCGGCGGGCTGTGCGGCGCGGGCGGCTCCGACAACTGCGTCGCCGGCGACGAGTGCGTGAGCTCGGGCGGCGGCACCATCAGCGACTGCCGCCAGTTCTGCACCGGCGACGGCGACTGCACGCAGGGCGCGGTCGCCTCCGGCGCCACCGCCGAGCCGACCAACCGCGGTCACTGCCTGCTCACGCTCACCGGCACCACCGCCAAGCTGTGCACCGTCGCGTGCAACCCGGTCACCGCCACCGGCGCGTCGGGCTGCGCCGCGGGGCTCGGCTGCCAGACGTGGGCCGCCATGACGGTCCCCGAGTTCACCGACTGCGGTCCCATCGGCACCGTCGGCGACGGGGGAAATTGTCCGAACGGCAACTCCGACTGCATCGCCGGCTACGTCTGCGTCGAGACCTCCGCCGGCCCGCCGATCGTCGCGCACTGCCGCCAGGCGTGCCGCCAGGGACATCCCGGCGACTGCTCGGGCGCCGGCTACCAGTGCGCCGTCGCCACCGGCGCCACCATGTTCGGCTTCTGCTGCCCCGGCGCCGGCTGCTGACGCCCGGCCCGCGCATGCGATAAGCTGCGGGCGTGGGAAGTCTCGCGCTCGCGCTCACGCGCAGCCCGTCGTCGCTGCCGCCGCTGTTCGGTGGCCTCGTGCAGCTGGCGCTGGCGCTGTTCCTGGTGGTCAAGCACGGCGAGCGGCGCGTGCGGCTGGCGTTCGCGGCGACGGCGCTGGCGTCGGGGACGTGGGCGCTGGCGGCGGCGATCGGCTTCTCCGCCGAGGACGTGCGCACGGCGGAGCGCGCGGCGCGCGTCGCGTTCTTGTGCGTGGCGTTGACCGGGCCGTGCGCGCTCCTGTTCGCCGAGGCGCTCACGCGCGCGCGCTCGGGCTGGGCGCTGCCGTCGGTGCTGGCGGCGCTCGCGGTCGGCGGCGCGATCGCGATCGTGCCCGGCCTCGCGCGCATCGCGCCGCGCTCGACGGGCGGCTTCTACCCGACGGTGAGCCCGGCGGTGTGGATGGTGATGGCGGCGCAGCTCCCGCCGACGATCTACGCGCTCGCGATCGTGCGCCGCGCGGCGCGCGCGCTGCCGCCGTGCCGCCGCCGCCGCCAGCTGGCGTGGGCGTGGGCGGCGCTGGCGCTCGGCGCGGTCGGCGGGTTCGACGTGCGCACCGTGTTCAGCGAGTCGTATCCGCTCGCGTGGGCGACGGGCGCGCTCTCCTGCGCCGCGTTGTACTACGCAGTAGTGCAACACCGGCTGATGGCCATCCGCACGCTGGCGCGCCAGACGGTGCTCGGCCTCGTCGGCTCGCTGGTGGCGGGGCTCGGCATCTGCGCGGCGGTGCTCTCCGGACGCGGCGTCCTCAATCCGGCGATCGTCGCGCTGGCGGTGTTCGCGATGTTCGTGGCGATGCGCGTCTGGGTCTCGAGCCTGGAGCCGCAGCTCGCGCGGATCGTCGGCCGCCGCCGCCGCGCGCTCGACCGCGCGTGGAGCGAGTTCGAGCGCCGCTCGCTCGACGCGCGCTCGCCCGACGACGTGAAGACGCTGCTCGAGCGCGCGCTGCGCGACGGCCTCGACGTCGAGCTGCGCGAGCTGATGATCTACGAAGCGGGGCGCTTCGGCGATCCCGGGCTGATCGCCGACGCCGAGGCGGCGCTGGTCAGCCTGCGCGCGCCGGCGCTGCGCGATCTCCTCGAGCACGACGACGAGCGCTCCGCCACGCTGCGCACCGCGCTCGACGCGCTCGCCGCCGACGCGCTGGTGCCGCTCGATCGCGACGGCCTGGTGATCGGCCTGATGGTGCTCTCCGGCGCCGCGCTCACGCCCGCCGACGACGAGCTGGCCGACGAGCTCACGCGCCTCGGCGCCGGCGCCGCGCGCGCGTGGATGAACGCGCGCATGTACGAAGAGGTCGCGCGCCGCCAGACCGGCCTCGAGACCGAGGTGCAGCGGCGCACCGCCGAGCTCGAGCGCGCGCTCGCCGATCTCAAGGGCACGCAGGCGCAGCTCGTCGAGGCCGAGCGCTCCTCGTCGCTGGGCCTCTTGGTCGCGGGCATCAGCCACGAGATCAACAACGCGCTCAACTTCATCTCGGCGAACCTGCCGACGCTGGCGCGCTACGCGGCGGCGTACGAGGCGCTGCTCGATCGCGCCGAGCGCGCGGGCGTGGCGCCGGGCGGCACCGACGCCGACGCGGTGGCCGCCGCGCGCGCCGGCCTGCCGGTGGCGATCGCCGGCGTCGAGGGCGCGATCCGGCGCATCTCGGCGATCGTCGGCGATCTGCGCAAGTTCGCGCGCCCCGACGCCGAGCGCCGCCTGGTGCGCGTCGAGGAGGGGCTCGACGCCGCGATCAACTTGTTGCGCCGCCGCACCGACGGGCGCATCGACGTGGCGCGGCTCTACGTCGGCCAGCCGAGCGTCGAGGGCTACCCCGGCCCGCTCAACCAGTGCTTCTTCAACCTGCTGCTCAACGCCGTCGAGGCGGCGCGCGAAGAGGTCTGGGTGGTGCTGCGCTCCATCGGCGAAGGCGGGCGCGGCGAGATCGAGCTGCGCATCCTCGACGACGGGCCGGGCGTCGAGCCGGCGCTGCGCGATCAGGTCTTCCAGCCGTTCTTCACCACCAAGCCGAAAGCGGCGGGGCTCGGCCTCACGGTGTCGCGCGGCATCATCGAGCGGCACGGCGGCACGCTGGCGCTCGACAGCGAGCCCGGCCTCGGCGCGCGCGTGACCGTGCGCCTGCCCGCCGAGGCGCCGCTGCCGTCGAGAGGCGACGCATGAGCGTGCGCGCGTGAGCCGAAAAGTCCTGATCCTCGACGGGGACGCGGCGCGCCGCGCGCAGCTCGCCGAGACCGTGCGCGAGCTCGGCGCCGAGCCGCTCGAGGCGGAGGCGCCCGGCCGCGCGGCGTCGCGCCTCTTGCGCGAGGCGCAGGTCGTCGTCGGCGCCGGCGACGACGGCGTCGAGTTCCTCGCGCGCCTCGCGCTCGATCGCCCGTCGCTGCCGCGGATCGCGCTGCTCGCCGGCGAGCTCGACGCCGGCGAGCTGGTGGCGCTCGTCGAGCGCGTGCACCCGTGGGCGGTGGTGCCCGGCTCGCTCGACGCGCGCGCGCGCCTGCAGTCGGCGCTGCGCGACGCGCTGGCCGCCTCGCCCGAGGGCATGGCCACCACCGAGCTGACCGCGCGCGTGCTCTCGCCCGCGCCCGACTTCGCGTCGCTGATCGTGGATCGCCTGACCGGCGCCGACGGCTACCAGTACGCCACGCTGCGTCTCGAGGAGGAGCTGGAGCGCGCCGCGCGCTACGGCCGCCCGCTGTCGCTGGCGCTGATCGATCTCGACGATCTGCGCGGCCTCAACGATCGCTACGGCCGCGCCGCCGGCGATTTCGCGCTGCAGCAGGTGGCGTCGGCGCTGGCGGCCGGCGCGCGCTCGGTCGATCGCGTGGCGCGCTGGGCGGGCGGCGGCTTCGCGCTGGTGCTGCCCGAGACCGCCGGCGGCGCGGCGTACGGCATCGCCGAGCGGCTGCGCGCCGACATCGCCGCGCGCCGCTTGTCGACGACGCTCGACGGCGGCCGCGCGGTCTCGCGCCTGCGCGTGACGGTGAGCTGCGGCGTCGCCTGCACCGTGCACGACGGCGTCTCGCGCCCGACCACGCTGGTGCAGCGCGCCGACGGTGCGCTCTGGCGCGCCAAGCAGGGTGGGCGCAACCGCTCCGTCGTCGATGGCTGAGCTGCACCTGCGCCTCTGCGGCTGGTCCGCGCCGTACGCGCTCGCCGCCGCCATCGTGTGGTCGATGGCCGGCCTCGTCATCGCGCGCGGGCGCGGCGGGCTGCGCTTGCCGTTCTTCGCGCTCATGGTCGCCGTCGGCACCACGCTCGCGGCCACCGGCCTGGTGTTCGCCGCCGCCGACGCGCACGCGGCGCTGTGGACCACGCGCCTGTCGCAGGGGCTGTCGTCGTGGACCGCGCCGAGCGCGGTGGCGTTCGCGTCGGCGTCGACCGGCCGCCCGCTCCAGCTCCTGCGCCGCGCGTCGCTGTGGGCGGCGCTCTTCGGCACCGCATTGTCGCTGCTCACGCCTTGGGTGATCCGCTCGGCCAGAACCTATCCGTTCGGCTATGCGGGCAATGCCGGCCCGCTGTACCCGCTGGCGCTCGGCGTGACGTCGCTCGCGCTGGTGGCGCCGATCGTGCTGCTCGAGCAGCGGCGCCGCAACCAGCGCGGGCCGCTCGATCGCCGCCAGCTCACGCTGGTCACCGCCGCGTCGGTGATGAGCGGCCTGGCGTTCGTCGACACGCTGCCGGTGATGGGCGTGCCGGTGCCGCCGCTCGGCTGGCTGCCGCTGGTGGTGTCGGCGGCGGCGCTGCTGGTGGCGATCGTGCGCTACCGGCTGCTCGACATCCGCGTGGCGCTGCGCCGCACGCTGTTGTGGATCGGCTTCACCGTCGCCGGCGCGCTGCCGTTCATCGCGGTCGCGCTGGTGCTCGCGCCGCGGCTCGGCGGCCGCGCGCTGCCGCTGGCGCTGCTGTTCGCGGCGCTGGTCACCGGCATGCGCGCGTACGTGGTGGCGGTGCAGCCGCGCGTCGAGCGGCTGATCGGGCGGCGCCGCCTCGACCTCGACGGCGAGATGGCGATCCTTGCCAACCAGGTTGGCACCCTGCAGACGACCGAGGAGCTGGGGCGCATCATCGACGGGTTCCTGGCCGCGGTCGATCGCCGGCTGGCGGCGCTGGTGGTGATCGATCCGACCGGCCGGCCGCGCGTGGCGCTGTCGGCGTGGGGCGCGGTGCCGCCGCCGTCGCGCGGCAGCCCGCTGCTCGTCGAGCTGGCCGGGGCGCGGGCGCTGATCTCGCGCGATCGCGCGCGCGGGCCGGCGCGCGTCGAGATCGAGCGCGCGTGCGTGCGCTGGGGCGCCGAGTACCTGGGCCCGCTCGTCGAGGGCGACACGCTGCACGGGCTGATCGCGATCAGCCCGAAGCTCGGCGGCGGCCTGGCCGACACCGTCGAGCTGGAGGCGCTCGATCGCATGTGCATCACCGTCACCGCGGCGCTCGCCGGCGCGCGCCTCTACGAGCAGCTGCGCGCGCTGTCGCGCGAGCTCGAGCAGAAGGCCGAGGCGCGCTCGACGTCGCTGGCCAGCGCGCTCGAGGATCTGCGCGGCGCCGAGGCGCGGCTGGTCGAGAGCGAGAAGCTGGCGTCGCTCGGCCAGATCGTCGCCGGCGTGGCGGCCGACCTGAGCGAGCAGGTGGAGACCGCGTTCGCCGAGGTGGCGTGCCTGCGCGATCACGCCGAGATGCTGGTGGTCGCCGCCGAGGAGGCGCGCGCGGCGCGGCCCGAGCTCGCCGATGCGCGCTTCGACGAGGCGTCGCGCGACGTCGGCCCGCTGCTCGACGCCGTGACCGAGGGCGCGCGCCGGGCGCACGTGATCGCCGAGGACCTCTCGACGTTCGCGCCCGCCGAGCCGGCGCACGCGCAGCACGGCGCGCGCCGCTCGGCCAACCTGGCCGCGCTCATCGACTCGACGCTCAAGCTCGCCTCGGCGCAGCTCGACGGCATCACCGTCGAGCGCCGCTACGATCACGCGCTGCCCGCCGTCGAGGTCGAGCCCGAGCCGCTCGGCCAGGTGATCCTCAACCTGGTGCTCAACGCGGCGCAGGCGATGCGCGGCGCCGGCCGGCTCACCGTCTCCACCCGCCGCCGCGACGATGTCGCCGAGCTGGCCGTCGCCGACACCGGTCCCGGGATCGCGCCCGAGGTGCTGCCGCGCATCTTCGAGCCGTTCTTCACCACCAAGGGCCCGACGTCGGGCACCGGCCTCGGCCTCTCGATCAGCTACGGCATCATCGTCCGCCAGGGCGGCCGCATCACCGTCGAGAGCGCGCTCGGCCGCGGCACCACCTTCCGCGTCGAGCTGCCCCTGGCGGTAAACAGCTAGGGTGGGGAGTCCCACCCAGTTGGCCGTTCGCCGCGGGTCGATGGGGTCAGCCGACCCTGTCTCTACGTAGGGTTACGGAGCCCCCCTCGGTGGCGCGGCGCTTGAAGTACGGAGCGCCGACCGCCCCAAGGAGAGCCTCATGCGCCGTTCGTTCATCTCGCTCGCGTTCGCAGCCTCGCTCGCCTCCGGCTGCCTCGGCGCCGTCAGCACTCCGCCCCCGGGCGGCGGTCCCGACCCCGGCACGCCGGGCACGACCGATCCGAACTCGGGCGGCCCCGATCCGTCGCCGTCGCCGTCGCCGTCGGGCGGCCACGACGCGGGCACGCCGGCGCCGGCCTGGGATCTCGCCGGCCCGCCGTCGCCGATGGGCACCATCTCGGTCTCGCTCGCGTCGTCGAGCGAGTCGCTCAAGCTCAACGACTCCAAGACCGTCACCGTCAACTTGATGCCGGGCAACGGCTTCAACGGCATGACCATGTTCTCCGTCGAGGGGCTGCCGCAGGGCGTGACCGCCGCGTTCACGCCGCCGGGCGCGATGATGAGCGGGCCGATGAGCGCCACGCTCACCATCACCACCGCGTCGAGCACCGTGCCCGCCGCCGGCATGCCGATCACCGTCAAGGCGTCGTCGGGCGCGATCGTCGGCCAGGCGGCGCTCACCATCGACGTCACCGCCGAGCTGCTGGTGAAGATCCCCAAGGGCGTGAACATCGGCAGCAACGCCACGCCCAACACCAGCGCGTTCGGCGCCGCGTCGATCCCGGTGCTGTACGTCTCTCCGGGCACCAAGGTCACCTTCATCAACGAGGACAGCATCAACCACGAGATCCACTCCGACGGCACGCTCGGCATCGCGCACGAGGGCGGGCCGCTGCAGGCGGGCGGCGCCAACAGCTACACGCAGACGTTCAACGGCAAGGGCACGTTCGACTTCCGCTGCCACATCCATCCGAACATGAAGGGCCAGATCGTCGTCCAGTAGCCCACCGCCAACGAAGTTGACGCCTCGCGCCGCGGGCCCGCGGCCGCCGGTCGATTGCGCTCGACGGGAAACATCGCTAGTCTGACCAGGTGCAAACTCGGTTGGCAGTGCCGGCCGCCCGGGTCAACGGGCGCTGGCGGCTCTCGCGCCTGCTGGGCGAAGGCGCCGACGCCACCGCCTGGGCGGCGATCGACGAGCGCGACGGCGCGCAGGTGGCGCTCAAGGCGCTCAAGGGTCCGGCCTCGGCGGAGACGCGCGAGGCGCGCGAGCGGCTGCGCTGGGAGTTCGCCGCGCTGGCCGCGATCGATCACCCGAACCTGGTGCGCGTGTTCGATCTCGACCAGGCGGCCGAGGGCGGGCCGCTGGTGGCCGGCCAGCTGTTCTTCACCGGCGAGCTGCTCGACGGGCGCGCCCCCTCGGAGACGCTGCCGCGGCTCGAGGCGCGCGAGCGGGCGCGCGCGCTGTGCCAGCTGATCGCCGAGGTGGCGAGCGCGCTCGACGCGCTCCACCGCCGCGGGCTGGTGCACCACGACGTCAAGCCGGCGAACCTGCTGGTCGACGGCGAGGGGCGCGCGCGCCTCGGCGATCTCGGCCTGTCGCAGGCGCGCGGGCTCGAGGGCGGCGCGCGCGGCACGCCGGCGTATCTCGCGCCCGAGGCGTTTCACGGCGCGGGCGACGCGCGCGGCGATCTCTACGCGCTCGGCGCCACCGCGTTCGAGCTGTGGACCGGGCGCCCGCTACGCTCCGGCTCGACGGTGGCCGAGCTCGTGCGCGAGGCGGCGCGCGCCGCGCCGCGGATCGATCAAGGCGCGGACCCGGCGCCAACCGGGTTGGCAGATCTGGTGGCGCGCCTCCTGGCGGTGGACGCGCGCGCCCGCCCGTCGTCGGCGCGCCGGGTGGTCGACGAGGCGGTGCGGCTCGGCGCCCGGCTCGACGGCGCGCTGCTCGAGCCGCCGCCGCGCCCGCTGGTCTCGCGCCCCTCACACGTCGGCCGCGACGCCGAGCTCGAGCGCGCGCTCGCGGCGCTCGGCCGCCCCGACGCCACGCGGGTGATCCTCGTCGAGGGCGCGGCGGGCAGCGGGCGCTCGCGCTTCGTCGAGGAGCTGCGCCGCGCCGCGCAGCTCGCCGCCGCCGCCGCCGGCCGGCCGGCGCTGCCGTGGCACGGCCCGACCCTGCCAACCGCGTTGCGCACGCTCGCGCCGCAGGGCGCGCTCGCCCCGGCCGCCGATCCGCGCACGCGCCTCGGCGTGATCTGCGGCCTGCTGGCGCGCGCGCCGTCGGTGCTGCACCTCGATCTCGGCGAAGGGCTCGATCCGATCGACCGGCAGTTGGTGGCGCTGGCGGCGCACGGAGCGGCGGCGCCGTCGCTGCTGGTGATCGAGGCGCCGGCCGATTCGGGGCTGGAGGCGCGCGAGCGCGTCGAGCGGATCGCGCTCCGGCCGCTCGACGAGGCGGCGGTGGGCGCGCTGTGCGCGTCGATGCTCGGCCAGGGCGACGCGCGGTTCGCGCGCGCGGTGCATCGCGCGTCGGGCGGCGAGCCGCGCCGCGCCGTCGAGATCGTGCGCTCGGCGGCGGCGCGCGCGCGTCCGGGCGCGCTGCCGGGTCCCACCGACGTCGCCGGCCTCGACGGCGCCGACGTCGGCGCGCTGGTCGCCCGCGCGCTGGCGGCGCTCGAGCCCGGCGCGCGCGCCGCTGCCGAGGCGCTCGCGGTGATCGGCCGCCCGGCGAGCGTGGCCGAGATCGCCGCGCTCCTCGACGGCGCGGCGCCGCCGGCGTTCTCGGCGCTGCGCGCGGCGGCGGCGGCCGGGGTGGTGGAGTGGGGCGAGCGCGAGGTGCATTTCCCGTCGAGGGCGCACGCGAGCGCGGCCTATCGCGCGTGCGCGCCGCGCCGCCGCCGCGAGCTGCACCAGCGCGCGCTCGAGGCGCTCGGGCGCTCGGCGTTCGATCGCGCGCGCCACCTCGCGGTGGTCGGCGCGCCGGCGCAGGCGGCCGAGGCGGCGCTGGCGGCGGGCGAGGAGGCGGCGCGCGCGCACGATCTCGAGCGCGCCGACGCGGCGCTGGTCACCGCCGTCAAGCTCGGGCGCGGCGCCGTCGAGCGGCGGGCGCGGCTGGAGCTGGCCGAGGTGCGCACCGAGCGCGCCGACTACGCCGGCGCCTTGAAGGTGCTGGCGCCCGTCGAGCGGCAGCGCGACGCCGCGCTCAAGGCCGAGGCGCAGGTGGCCGGCGCGCGCGCGCTGCAGCGGGCCGGCGATCACCGCGCGGCCGAGGCGCGGCTGCGCGCGGTGGTGCACGCGCTCGCGCGCGGGGTGCCAACCGGGTTGTCACCGGCGGTGGCGGCCGAGGCGCGCGGGCTGCTCGGCCGGGTCCTCTTGGCGCGCGGCGCCTACGCCGAGGCGGCCGAGGTCTGCGCGCTGCGCGGCGGAGCGGCCAGCGCGTCCCTCGACGAGGCGCGCGGGCTGGCGCTGCTCTACCTCGGCCGGCTGGAGGAGGCCGACGCCGCCTTCGCCCGCGTGGCGCAGCTCCCCGACGTGACCGCGTCGCCAACCAGGTTGGCACGGGCGCACTCGCTGCGCGGCATGGTGGCGCAGGCGCGCGAGGCGCTGCCGGAGGCGGCGGCCGCGTACCAGGCGGCGCTCGAGCTGGCGCGCGGCGCGTGCGATCTGCACGGCGCGGCGGTCTACGCCCACAACCTCGGCGCGGTGCTGCGCGACCAGGCGGAGTACGCGCGCGCGCTCCAGCCCGCCGAGGAGGCGGCGCGCGATCTCGGGCGCCTGGGCAAGAAGCTCGAGCGCTCGGGGGCGCTGTTCAACTACGGCAACCTGCTGCTCTCGATCGGCGATCTCGACGGGGCGGAGGCGGCGGCCGGCGAGGCGCTGGCGCTGGCCGAGGCGGAGCACGCGCCGCGCGAGATCGGCTACGCGGAGCTCTTGGCGGGCGATCTGCTGCGGCGGCGCGGGCGGCCCGAGCGCGCGGTCGAGCGCTACCGGCGCGCGCTCGAGGCGTTCGCCGGCGCGCCGCGCGAGCACGGGATCGCCGAGCTGAACCTGGCCGAGGCGCTGGCGGAGGCGGGCGAGGGCGGGGAGGCGCGCGAGCGGCTGGCGGCGCTCGGCGAGCCGGCTGCCAACCTGGTTGACATGGCGGCGCTCGGGCGCGCCCGCGTGCAGCTCGAGCTGGACGAGCCGATCGCGCCGGCGCTGATCGAGGCGCTGGCCGAGGCGCAAAAGCGCGCGGCGCGCGCCCACCGTCGGGATCCGGCGTTTCGCGCCGACGTCACGCTGGCCCGCATCCACGTCCGCCTGGGCGACGCGCGCCGCGCCGCCGAGTTCCTGGAACGAGCCCGCGCCACCTGGGAGGAGATCCGCATGCGCACGCCCGAGCTTCGCCGCGACGCCGCCGCCGAGGATCCGGACGCCGAGCGGCTGCGCCGGCTGCTCGCGGCCGCGGCGCCGGCGGGATCACCGTCGCCGTCACTATCACCGTCGCCGCCGCCGCCCGTGCACTCGCCGCCGTTCACATCGTCATCGCCGGCGCGCGCGGCCGCGCCGCGATCGGGCGACGCGCAACGGCGGCTGCTCGCGATCAACAAGCGGCTCAACTCCGAGCTGCGGCTGCCGCGCCTGCTCGAGCTGATCCTCGACACCGTGATCGAGCTGACCTCGGCGGAGCGCGGCTTCATCCTGCTCGCCGACGCCGAGGGCGTCCTGCACGCCGAGGTGGCGCGCAACATCGATCAGCAGGTCGAGGACGGCTCGTTCAGCCGCAGCATCGCCGAGCGCGCGGCGCGCGAGGGCTCGCCCATCGTCACGCTCGACGCCGCCGGCGATCAGCGCTTCGAGGCGGCGCTCTCGGTCTCGCACCTCAAGCTGCGCTCGGTGCTCGCGGTGCCGCTTCAGGTCAAGGGCAAGACCGTCGGCTGCGTCTACGCCGATCACCGCCTGCGCGCCGGCGCGTTCGGCGACGAGGACGTGCAGTTGGTGGTGGATCTCGCCGAGCAGGCGGCGATCGCCATCGACAACGCGCGCCTGCTCCAGGAGAACGAGCGGCGGCGGCGCGAGATCGCCTCGCTCAACCGCGAGCTGGAGCGCAAGGTGGCGTCGCAGGCGGTGGAGCTGGGCGAGCTGCACAAGGAGGTGCGCTCCAGCCGCGCGGCGCTGGCGGTGCGCTACGACTATGACAACCTGGTTGGCAGGACCCCGCGCATGCTGGAGCTGTTTCGCCTGCTCGACCGGGTGACCGACACGGCGCTGCCGGTGGTCATCTACGGCGAGTCGGGCACCGGCAAGGAGCTGGTGGCGCGCGCCATCCACCACAACGGGCCGCGGCGCGATCGGCCGTTCGTCTCGGAGTCGTGCGCGGCGATCCCCGAGACGCTGCTCGAGGCGGCGCTGTTCGGGCACGTGCGCGGCGCGTTCACCGGCGCCGACGCCGAGCGGCGCGGGCTGTTCGAAGTCGCCTCCGGCGGGACGCTGTTCCTCGACGAGGTGGGCGAGATGTCGCCGGCGATGCAGACCAAGCTGCTGCGCGTGCTCCAGTCGGGCGAGTTCCGGCGCGTGGGCGGCGAGCGCACGCTGCACGTCGACGTGCGGGTGCTGGTGGCGTCGAACCGCGATCTGCAGCGCCTGGTCGAGGAGGGGCGGTTTCGCGAGGACCTGTTCTATCGGCTGAACGTGGTGCGCGTGGCGCTGCCGCCCCTGCGCGAGCGGCGCGACGACGTGCCGCTGCTCGTGGAGCACTTCCTGCGCAAGCACGCCGAGGCGGCGAACGCGAAGCCGCGGCGCATCGCGCGGGCGGCGCTGCAGAAGCTGATCGGGTATCGCTGGCCGGGCAACGTGCGCGAGCTGGAGAACGAGGTGCTGCGCGCGGCGGCGCTCGGGGGCGAGACCATCGCCGTCGAGGATCTGTCGCCGCACGTGGCGGCGGGGGAGCCGGAGGCGGCGATCGACTCGCCGGACGATCTCACGCTGCGCACGCGCGTCGAGCGGCTGGAGCGCACGCTCTTGCGCGAGGCGCTGGGGCGCGCCGGCGGGAACCAGTCGCTGGCGGCGCGCCTGCTCGGGCTGTCGCGCTTCGGGCTCACCAAGAAGCTCAAGCGGTACCGGCTCGAATGACAACCAAGTTGACAGGGGCTGCCAACCGGGTTGCGAGCGGCGCCGCCGCGGGCCGCGCGGCGCGTGGGGTTCGCGCGTGGCGCACGGCTTGCTCTTCCGTCGGTGGGACCATGCGTAGGTTTCGCCTAGGATTGGCGGTCACGGCGCTCGCGGCCGTGGCCGCCTGCAACACCCCGTCGGTGCCGTTGCCGCCGCCCGATCTGCCGTCGCTCGGCTTCATCTCGGCGGGCGTCAACCTGGTGTCGGCGCAGGGCAAGCCGTCGACCGAGCACTCCGGCGTGCGCTTCTACGTCTACAACATCTCGCGCGGCGACGGCGTCATCACCACCGCGGCCGCCGACGGCAGCTTCACCACCAGCCCGTTCGCCGGCTCGGACGGCGACACGGTGCAGCTCTACTACGACACGACGTCGGCGGATCGATCGCAGGACGTGTGCGTGGCGCTGCACGTCGGGCAGCCGCTGCTCAGCATCGCCTGTCGATAGAAAAGCGAAGCGGCGCTACTTGGAGATCTTGGCTCTGGGCGGGAGCATCAGCGTGACGCCGAAGCCGAAGAAGATGTTGTTCTGCGGCCCTTCGTCGTCGCTGGTGAGGTGGCGGTCGGCGTTCACGTCCGCGCCGCCCGGGTTCGCCTTGGTGATGTAGTCGCGAAGCTCGAGCTGCGCGCCGATCCAGTCGTTGAAGTAGATGTGCACGCCGACGCCGATCATGCCGCCCACCTTGAAGCCGGAGAAGATCGACGGGTCCTCCAGGTTCGAGTCGGCCAGCGTCTCGCCCTTCGACGGATCGGGGTGCGTGCGATCGATGTGCTTGCAGCAGTTGTTCTGCGAGTAGTTGACGAACCCGATGCCGCCGCTGACGTAGAAGTCGTAGTTGAAGAACAGCGCCGAGAACATCGAGAACTTGCCGTACCACGGCGTCACCGACGCGTAGACCGACCCGAGGAAGTTGATGTTGAGGATGCGCTCGTCGTGCATCTGCAGCGAAGGCTGCGGGCCGGGGTATTGGTAGACGAAGCCTTTGGACTCGTCGCGGCCGGCGAGCTGGCCGCGCACCTTGTCCTCGAGCGGCGTGTTGGAGTTGAACATCACCGAGACTTGCGCGCCGATGGCGAGCCAGTCGGTGATGTGGAACCCCAGGTTGACGCCCGGGCCGAACGCGTGGCGGTAGTCCTGGTTCGTCGACGTCATGAACTGCGGGCTGATCTCGAAGCGCAGCCGCCGGAGCTCGACCTTGTGCCGCACCGCCGGCTGTCCCGCGAGCGGATTGCGGCGCTCGGCGAGCGCACTCGACGACGCGCCGACGAGGAGCAGGAGGGGCAGGAGCTTGACCGTTCGCATCTCGTCTCCTCGCCTAGCGCGTGTACTTGTATTCGAAGTTGGTGGGCAGGTACATGCCGACGCCGACGCCGAACACCAGGTTGTTCACGAACTGCGACACGAACGTCGAACCCGGCGGGAGCCTGCCCATGAGGGCCGGATCGCGATTGGTCGGCTCGAACTGATCGATGAACATGTAGTCCTTGAGGTAGGCGTGGATCGTGAGCCACTTGGTGAGGAACAGGCGCGTGCCGAGGTCGATGTGCCAGAGCACGTCGAAGTTGGTCGCCGCCTGGTCGGCCGGGTCGCGCGGGATCCACTGCGTCTGGATCACGCCGATGCCCGCCTGCACGTACGCCTCCCACTGGAAGATCCATCTATTGAAGAGCGAGAACTTGCCGTAGATGGGCACGTAGCCGAAGTTGGCCGACGCGCTCCAGATGTACTTGTTCGCCGACGGCACGACGCGATCGTCGAGGCCGACGAGGAACAGGTGCTCGAGCGTCTGCGGCGCGTAGTAGGTCGCCTCGAGACCGATGTTGAGCGTCTCGGAGAGGAAGAAGTTGGCGACGCCGCCGAACCCGTGGTGGCGGACCACCGGCGAGTTGATGGTGAGGTTGTACGTCGGGATCAGCTCGACGCGGTGATACTTGAGGATCGGGCGGCGCGGCACGGTGACGATGTCGCGCCAGGAGATCGATCCCAGCTTTTCGCCGCCCGAGGTGACCGGGGCGGGAGCGGCGCCGGGCGCGGACGGCTCGCCGGGCGCGGACGGCTCGTTGCCCGGCGGCGCCGGCTCGTTGCCGGGCGGCGCCGGCTCGTTGCCGGGTGGCGCTGGTTCCGAGCCCGGCGGTTTCGGCTCCTCTTGCGCGCCGGCGTGACGTGATAGTCCGGAGAGCAGCAGCGACGCAGACAGTACCGCGATGCTCCCCCGGAATCCGAATCTTCTCATGCTCACCTCGTGTGCCGCCGGCTCAGCCATCAAACGTCGAGGTTCCGAATTTCCCTTTAGTATCCAATACTTAAGTCACTTTCCGAGTATGATTTGGCGACTATATCACGCTGATTTTCAATCGATCAAGTAATTTACGACGGGAGAAGAACTCAAAAGCGTGATTGGGTTCACGCGGCGCTTTCCGCGTGGTCATAAAGCGCCGTTACGAACTCCGCCGGGTCGAACTCGCGAAGGTCGGCAACTTTTTCACCGATGCCGACGAAGCGAACCGGCACCTTCAGCTCGTCGGAGATGCCGAGGATCACACCGCCCTTGGCCGTGCCGTCGAGCTTGGTGAGCACGATGCCGGTGATGTCCATCGCCTGCTTGAACATCGCCGCCTGCGCGATCGCGTTCTGCCCGTTGGTGGCGTCGAGCACGAGAAAAGTCTCGTGCGGCGCGCCGGGCATCGCCTTCTGGATCACGCGGCGAACTTTTTGGAGCTCCTCCATCAGATCGGTCTTCGTGTGCAGGCGGCCCGCGGTGTCGGCGATCACGACCTGGTAGCCTTCGGCCTCGGCGCGCTTGATCGCGTCGAAGATCACCGACGAGGGATCGCCGCCCTCTTTGCCTTTCACGACGGGAGCGCCGACGCGTCCGCCCCAGATCTCGAGCTGCTCGGTGGCGGCCGCGCGAAACGTGTCGCCGGCGGCGAGCAGCACCTTGCGCCCGCCCGCGCTCCACTTGGCGGCCAGCTTGCCGATGGTGGTGGTCTTGCCGACTCCGTTGACACCGATGGTCAGCACCACGAACGGGCGCGCGCGATCGAGATCGATGCCGGCGGCGGACGACTGCGCGCCGGCGAGGATCGCCTCGGACTCTTTTTTGATCACCGACCAGATCTGCTCGGCGTCCTTGAGCTCGTTGCGCGACAGCTTGGCGCGCACGGCTTCGAACAGCTTGGCCGAGGTCTTGGTGCCGATGTCGGCGGTGAACAGGACCTCCTCGAGCTGATCGAGCAGCGCGGCGTCGATCTGTTTCTTGCCGAGCAGCCCGCCGAGCCGCGCGATGAAACCGCCGCGGGTTTTTTCCAGGCCCTCTTTGAGCGCGCGCGGTTTCTCGACGGGCGGCGCGACCTCGGCCTCGCGCGCGGGCGGGACCAGCTTGAGATCGGGGCGCGCTTTTTCCGGCTCGAGGCCGGCCGGCTCGACGGGCGCGCGCCGCTTGCGCGCCATGCGCCACACGATCGCCAGCAGCGCGAGCAGCGCCACCGCGGCGGCGGCGTAGATCAGATAGACCTGCATCAGGTGCGGGACTATAGGGAACGCGAGCGCGAGCGGTCAAGCGGCGGCGTGCGCGCAGCGACGGCGGCCGACAGGCGCTCGGCGGCCTCGAGCACGCCGGCGTCGGGCGTGCGCGCGCTGAAGTAGGCCTCCTCGACGAGCCGCGTGAGCGCCTCCAGCTCGTCGACGATCAGCGCGCGGCGCAGCACGTGATCGAGCAGCTCGCGCGGCGTCCACGTCTCGGCGGCGGCGGCGTTCGGCAGCAGCGGCAGCGTGGCCGCGCGATAGGTGGAAAAAATTCGCGCGCGGATCGGCACCAGCATGATGCGCGCGCCGCGCAGCTCGCCGCGGTGGGGCAGCGCGCGCTCGAAGCGCTCGGCGACGTAGCCCGGCGCGCTGGCCTCGACGGTGAGCTTGCCGGCCGGCAGCGCGTCGAAGGCGAAGAAGCCGTTCTCGTCGACGGTGGCGGAGCGCGTGCCCTCGCCGGTGGTGGCGAGCACGGTCGCGATCGGCACCGGCTCGCCCGACGGCGCTTCGCACACCCAGCCGGACAGACCGTGGTCGGCCGGCGGGCGCAGCGTCGAGAGCAGGCGCGGGCGGTTCTCGGTCAGGCCGGCGCTCGGCCGTTTCTCGACGGCACGCGGGCGCTGGCGGCGCTCGAGCACCGCGCGCCACGGTCGGCGCCGCGCCAGCACCACCAGGCCGAGCACCAGCGCGGTCAGCATCGGCGACGCGTAGAAGGCGATCGGCAGCGGCTGCGGCGCGAGCGCGGTCAGCTGCAGCGACGGCGAGCGCGAGGGCTCGCGCCACGACACCGGCGGGCGGAAGCGCGCCTCGACGAACCACGCGCCCGGCTGAAGGCTGCCGCCGCGCACGTGCGCCGTGAACCGGCCGCGCTCGTCGGTGGTGGCTGCGGCAATTTGCCGCACCTCGTCGTCGCCCGCGCCCGCTGCGCCGGCCCACAGCGAGACCGTCGCGCCGGCCACCGGGCCGCTCGCGTCGCCGAGCTCGCCGGTGAAGTCGAGCGCGCTCTTCCAGCCCAGCTCGCCGCCGCCGGCGAGTGTCAACGTAGTTGGCGTGGTCACGCGCACCGTGCGCTGCGCCTGCGCCGGGTTGCGCAGCGGGTCGCCGTCGAAGCGCGCGGTCACGACCGGCGCCGCGCCCGGCCGCCCGAGCGCCGCCACCTCCAGCTCGTGCTCGACGCGCCCGTGCGCCGTGCGCAGCCGCGCTACCACGCGCTCGCCGACCAGCAGCGTGATCGGCAGGTCGGCCGGGTGCTCGGCGCGCGCGTCGGCCGCCGAGGTGAAGTCGAGCGGCGCCTCGGCGTCGCCCTCGGGATCGTGCGCTTCGACGATGATGGTGACGTGGCGCTGCGCCGCCGAGACGCCGTCGGGCGCCTCGAGCGCGATCACCGGCGTCGCGCGCGTGACGTCGAGCGGGCGCACCAGCGGCGCCGACGCCGCGTAGTCCTCGTCGCCGCCCGCGGTGAGCCGCAGCGTGTACTGGCCGACCGGCAGCGGGATGCGCCAGCGGAACGTGCCGTCCGCGCCCGTCGGCTCGGCGTAGCGGTAGAAGCCGTGGTCGCCTTCGATTGAAATCGCTACCGTGTGTCCCGAAATCGGCTGCTCGAGCGCCACGTCGGTCAGCTTGCCGCGCAGCACCAGCCCGTCCTTGACGCGCAGGATGGTCTGCAGGTCGATGCGGGTCCGCGCGCGCACGTGCAGGACCGGCTCGGCCGCGCCCGCGACCGCTTGCAAGACCAGCACGGCGAAAAGCGCGCGCAGCACCTCAGCATCTTACGCGTTCGAGCAAAAAATTTGTGCCTTCCCGTGGTTGGAGTAGCGTCGTTCAACTAGCGCCTTCAGCCCGATGTTCGCGCTTTACACGCCCGGCGCGAGCGTGTTAGCTTGGTCGCCGTACGTGACCCTACGTTACATTACGCGAGCGAGGGGCTATGCGAATCAAGCGGTTAGAGGTCATCGGCTTCAAATCGTTCTGTGACCGCTCGGTGGTCACCTTCAACGAGCCGATCACGGCCGTGGTCGGCCCGAACGGCTGCGGCAAGTCCAACATCGTCGACGCCATCCGCTGGTGCATGGGCGAGCAGTCCGCCAAGCACCTGCGCGGCGGCGCCATGCAGGACGTGATCTTCGCCGGCTCCGACTCGCGCGGCCCGCTCGGCATGTGCGAGGTCACGCTGGTGTTCGAGAACGACGGCCGCGTGCCCATCGAGTACCTCGCGTACTCGGAGATCGCGGTCACGCGCAAGCTGTATCGCGACGGCACCTCCGAATACTTCCTCAACAAGACGCCGTGCCGCCTGCGTGACGTGGTCGACTTCTTCCTCGGCACCGGCATCGGCGCCAAGGCCTACTCGATCATCGAGCAGGGCCGCGTCGGCATGATCGTCTCCTCGAAGCCCGAGGATCGCCGCTTCCTCATCGAAGAGGCCGCCGGCATCACCAAGTACAAGGTGAAGAAGAAGGCCGCCGAAAAGAAGATGGAGGCCACGCGGCAAAATCTCTTGCGCGTGAGCGACGTGGTCGCCGAGATCGAGAAGCAGCTCGGCTCGCTCCGTCGGCAGGCGCAGAAGGCCGAGCGCTACCGGCAGTACAAGACCGAGTTGAAGGACCTCGAGCTGTGGAGCGCCTCGCAGCGTTGGCTCGGCTATTTGTGCGAGGAACGCGTGATCGGCGAGTCTCACGCCGAGGTGACGCAGTCGCGCGAGGACGCGCAGGGCAAGCTGGCCGCGCGCGAGGCCGAGATCGAAGCCGCGCGGCTCGAGGCGGCGCGCGAGGAGCACGCGCTCAGCGAATTGCAGCAGGCGCTCTACGAGCTCGACAACCGCATCAAGCTCGGCGAGGCGGAGGCCGATCACGAGCAGCGCGAGGCCGGCCAGCTCGACGAGCGCGCGGTCGAGGCGCGCGGCGAGATCGAGGTGCTCGAGCGGCAATCGGCCGAGGACTCGACCGCGCTCGACGGCGCGCGCGCCGAGCTGGCGGCGCTCGACGAGGCGACCGCGGGGCAGGGCGATCAGGTCCGCTCGCGCGAGGACGTGCTGCGCGGCCTCAAGGAAGAGCTCGCCGGCGTTCAGCGCAAGGTCGACGAGACGCGCGGCGAGGTGGGCGGCTGCAAGGCCGACATCGCGCGCGGCGAATCGGCCGAGCGCTCGGCGGCGCGCCGCCGCGACGATCTCCAGATCCGCGTGGCGCGCGTGGCGGAAGAGGATGCGCGCCTTCAGTCGCGCGGCGAGGAGCTGCGCGTCGAGACCGCGCGCCTCGGCGAGAAGCTCGACGGGCTGCGCCAGCTCAAGCTCGATCTCACCGAGGAGCGCGACCGCGCCGAGGCGCGCGTCGTCGAGCTGAAGCAGCTCCTGGCGAAGGACGGCGCCGACCTCGATACGCTGACCTCGGAGCTGCACCGCCGCCGCTCGCGCCGCGCGTCGCTCGAGGAGCTGCACGCGAAGTACGAAGGCTTCGCGCGCGGCACGCGCACCATCATGCAGCAGAAGGCGACGCGCTGGGGCATCCGCGGCCTGGTCGCCGACGTGGTGGACGCGCCGGCCGAGCTGGAACCGGCCGTGGAAGCGGTTCTAGCCGAGCGGTTGGGCGCGGTGGTGGTGGAGAGCCAGGAGGTCGGCGTCGACGCCATCGACTATTTGAAGTCGAAGAACGAGGGGCGCGCCAGCTTCGTGCCGCTCAATCGCTTCGCCGGCGGCGAGGCGGCGGGCGACGAGGCGCCGACGAGCGAAGGCGTGCGCGGGCGGCTGCTCGATCGCGTGCACGTCGACGAGGAGTACCGCGGGCTGGCGCAGTATCTGTTCGGCGGCGTGATCGTCGTCGACGATCTGCTGACCGCGCTCGACCTGTGGCGCGCGGGCGATCACCGCACGTTCGTGACGCTCGAGGGCGAGGTGGTCGACGGCTCGGGCGTGGTGACCGGCGGCTCGCGCGAGGCGGCCGCCGCCGGCGTGCTGGCGCAGAAGCGCGAGATCCGCGAGCTCGACGGCATCCTCGCCGAGCTGGAGACGCGCCACGCCGAGCTCACCGCGCGCGTGACCCAGCAGCGCGGCGAATTGTCGTCGCTGACCAAGTCGCTCGAGACGCTGCGCAACGACGCCCACCAGGGCGAGATGCAGATCCTGACGCACGACAAAGATCTGCACCGCCTGCGCGACGAGCTCGAGCGCATGACCCAGCGGCTGAACGTGCTGGCGACCGAGCACGCCGAGCTCGAGCACCAGGCGCGCGAGGCGGCGCGCGAAGCCGAGGAGGCGCAGCTCGGCCTGCGCGCGGCGCGCGATCGGCTGGTCGGCCTCGAGGACGAGCTGTCGGCGCTGGCGCGCGAGTCGGTGCGGCTGCTCGAATTGGTGGAGCAGGCGCAGGAGGCGCTGACCACGCTCAAGGTCGAGGTGGCGCAGGCCAACGAGAAGCGCGCGTCGCTCGGCGCGGCGATCGCGCGGCTGGAGTCGGCGCGCGACGACCGCGCGCTGCGCCGCGAAAAGCTGGAGGGGCAGATCCGCGACGGCTCGGCGCGCGCCGAGGAGCTGCGGCAAACTGCCGCAGGCCGCCGCCAGGAGCTGCTCGGGCTGGCCGAGGGCCGCGCCCGCCGCTCCGAGGAGCTGCAGCTCGGCCGCACCGCGCACGACGAGCGGCGCGCCACGCTCAACCAGTCGGAGGCGGAGCTGAAGGCGCTGCGCTCCGAGCTGAACGCGCTCCACGAGGAGGCCACGCGCCTCGAGCTGCGCCGCCACGATCTCGCCAGCGCGCGCCAGCACCTCGAGGAGTCGATGGACGAGCGCTACCGCGTGCGGCTCTCCGAGCACGTGCACGATCACCACCTGCGCCCGCTCGCCGGCGAGAACGAAGATCGCCGCGCCAAGGAGCTGCGCGATCTGATCGATCGCATGGGCGAGATCAACCTGAACGCCATCGAGGAGTACAACGCGCTCGAGGTCCGCTTCACGTTCCTCTCCGGTCAGAAGGGCGATCTGGAGAAGGCGCTGGCGCAGCTCGAGGAGGCGATCGATCGCATCAACAAGACCTCGCGCAAGCGCTTCCGCGAGGTGTTCGATCTGGTCAATGTCAAGTTCCAGGAGATCTTCCCGCGCTGCTTCCGCGGCGGCCAGGCGCGGCTGGTGCTCACCGACGAGGAGAACCTGCTCGAGTCGGGCATCGAGATCATCGCGCAGCCGCCGGGCAAGAAGAACGCGACGGTGGAGATGCTGTCGGGCGGCGAGAAGGCGATGACGGCGGTGGCGCTGATCTTCGCCATCTTCCTGATCAAGCCGTCGCCGTTCTGCCTGCTCGACGAGGTGGACGCGCCGCTCGACGAGGCGAACGTGGGCCGCTTCAACGATCTGATCCGCGAGCTGACCGATCGCACGCAGTTCATCGTCATCACGCACAACAAGCGCACCATGCAGATCGCCGACACGCTCTACGGCGTGACCATGGAGGAGCCGGGCATCTCCAAGCTGGTCTCGGTGAACCTCGGCGCCGTCGGGAAAAACGCGCCCGACGAGAAGAGAAACATCAAAGCCGCGTAGCACACTGGACAAGCGCGCCGATGCGCGCTATCAGGCCGCGCATGGTGCTTCGTCGCCTCTTCACCGTCTGCTTGCTCGCCGCCGCCTCGCCCGCGCTCGCCGCGGAGTCGAAGGCGCTGGTGCAGCTCACCTTCGCGCCCGAGCCGAACAAGCCGAACATCGACGTCTGGGTCACGCGCGCCGGCGACGACGAGGGCGGGCTCATCATCAAATTGATCGCGCGCGGCGTCGGGCCCAAGGCGCAGGCGCTCACCATCTACAGCGGCGGCGGCGGCGACGAGGGGCCGGGCGAGAGCGACCTGAAGTCGATCGGCGCGAAGGTGTTCGAGCTGCCGGGCGGGCGCAAGGCGGTGCGCGTCGACTTCACCTACCAGGTGCCGGAGTCGAAGACGCGCGAGATCCAGACCGACACGTGGATCGTCGGGTTCGGCGGCAAGACGCACAAGCTCCTGCCCGAGGCGCTGCGCACGCGCTTCTCGTCGGATCGCTCGAAGGTTTGCCGCGAGCGCGAGGAGACGACGCTCTCGGCCGAGAGCGACGCCGAGGGCGTGCTGCTGGTGGCGGCGCGCGCCGAGCGCGTGGACGCGGTGTACGGCGACGACGATCTGCCGGTCGACAAGACGTGCCGCGCGGCGCCGGGCGTGGACAAGAAGGCGTATCGCCTGGCGGTCGACGAGGGCAAGCCGGCCTCCCCTTCGCCCGACGGCGGCGCGCCGGCGGTTGCGCCCGCGCCCGCGCCGGCCAACGCCGCGACCGACGCGACGGCGAAAGATCTGGCGGCGACCAAAGACGCGCCGAAAGATCCCGCGGCGAAAGCGCCGGCCGCGAAAGACGCGCCCGCGAAAGACGCGCCGGCGAAGAACACGCCCGCCCGGGAAGCGCCCAAGGCGCCGCCCGCGAACAACGACAACGACGACTGATCGGCTGAGCTACTTGCGGAAGCGCGAGAGGTTGGCCGGGAGAGCGGCCAGCTCGGGGAAGGTCTTGTCGGGGTGGAGCGACTTGGCGCGCGAGAGCAGCACCTCTTCGCTCTCGGCGTTGTTCGGATCCGGGACGCAGCACTCGACCGGGCAAACCGCCTGGCAAGCCTCGTAGTCGTGGAACCCGACGCACTCGGTGCAGAGCTTGGGGTCGATGATGTAGATGTCATCGCCCTCCGAGATCGCCTCGTTCGGGCACTCCGGCTCGCAGGCGCCGCAGTTGATGCACTCCTCGGTGATCATCGTGGCCATAAAGTCGCTCTCCTTACGTGAACGAAAAGGTCTATAGGATACCCTGAAAGCGCCGTCAATGGGAGATTCGCGGCGTTCCGACGAGCGCGGCAGCGACGGCGTACAGGCCGCGCGCCGCGCGCCGGTCGCGCGCCCACGGCCAATGCGCCGGCACGTGCACGAACGCCACCAGCGGCGGCTCGGCGCGCGCGGCCGCCTGCCCGAGCGCGTGGTAGAATGCTGCGTTGCAACAAAATGTGCCGGCGTGCGCCGAGACCTCGCACGGCACGCCGGCGGCGATCGCCGCGTTGCACGCCAGGCGCGGATCGAAGCGCACCCGCCGCGCCGGCTCGCCGCCGCGCACCACCTCGTCGTCGATCGGGCGCGCGCCCGCGTTGTCGCGCACCCGCGCGTGCGCCACGTTGACCGCCAGCCGCTCGACCTGCAGCGCGCGCGCGGGGCCCGATTCACCGACGAGCAGGAGCAGCGCGGGCTCGCGGGCGAGCAGGGCGGCGACCGACGGCTCGAGGCGCGCGAACTCGGTCGGCAGGCGGGCGACCTCGACGGCGTGCTCGCCGATCTTCGCGCCGGTGAGGTGCGCGGCGGCGTCGGCGGAGCGGTTGCGGCGGCGGCCGGCGAACGGCTCGAACGCGGCGACGACGATCGACTTCACCGAGCGGCGATCCTCGCGCGCGCGCGTTGCTGCGCGGCCGGCTGCGCGCCGGGCTCGGCGAGTCGCCCGGCCGGATCGTTCGGCCCGACGGGAACCACGCGCACGCCGAGCGCGCTCAAGCGGCGGCTGGCGGCGCGCTCGCGGCGCTGCTCGTCCCAGCCGACCACGTCGGCCACCGGATCGTCGTCCGCGCCCGCGAACAGCCGCGCCGACGGCGCCGCGCACACCAGCCGGTGCCCGCGCCGGCGCGCCAAGCGCACCGAGCGCGCCACGTCGTCGAGCCCGGTCTCCAGCCCCTCGAGATCCGACAGCACCACGATGCGCTGCGTGCCGCGTCCCGCCGCCGCGCGCTCGAGCGCCTGCGCCAGCCCGACGGCGCGGCGCCCTTCGCGCGGCGCGCGCCGATACGGCAGCTCGATGCCGCGCGCGCGGCAGAACAGCCGGAGCCGCGCCAGCTCCGTCGTCGACGCCACCACGCTCGCCAGCCGCGGCTTCTCGCCGAGCGCCGCGTTCACCGCGCGCGACAGCACGCGCAGATCGTACAGCTCGCCCGTCGGCGAGGTGGCCAGGTGCTGCCACGCCGGATCGTCGATCGCCGGCGTGCGCGGGAGCCGCGTGTCCACGCCCTCTTGATAGAGGAGGTAGCGCGCCACCGCCGCCACCAGCTCCGAGTCGGTCAGCTCGGTGAGATCCTCGTCGACGGCGTTCATCGCCTCCATCAGCACCTCGACGAGGCGCAGGCGGTGCACCGGCCCGTCGTTCGGCTTGGCCTCGCCGACGATGCGCCCGTCGAAGGTGATCAGCCCGACGCGATCGCCCGCCTCCAGCGCGCCGCGCGCGTACGCCGCCGCCAGGTCGACCGCGTAGTCGAGCTTGGTGGCGCCCGGCCGCCCCTTGCGCATGGTCGCGCCCTGATCGACCAGCAGGAAGTGCGTCACCATCGTCTCGCGATCGAGATCGCGCACCATCAGCTTGCCGGTGCGCGCGGTCGCCTTCCACGCGATCTGCTTGAACGGATCACCGGGCGCGTGATCGCGCAGCTCGCGCAGATCGCCGCCGAGCCCGCGAAAGCGCAGCGCGTGCAGCCCGAGCCGCTCGTGCGGCGCGCCCGCCGCCGGCCGCGCGTCGACGGAGACCGCGCGCGCCGACGGGCGCGGGAAAACTTTCACGCCGAGCGGGCTGGGGAAATAGGCCTCGACCGCGCACAGCCCGAGCGCGCCGGTGACCT
>Ga0070741_10004602_pt1 | contig 31984 bp, 29 predicted proteins | sample Coa_R1_4_FD_66440 | JGI IMG/M metagenome (GOLD analysis project Ga0070741, IMG submission 66440) | Surface soil microbial communities from Centralia Pennsylvania, which are recovering from an underground coalmine fire - Coalmine... | ecosystem: Environmental > Terrestrial > Soil > Unclassified ... | reverse complement strand
CGCCAACGCCAGCACGCTATTCCAAAACAGTTTCTTCGCTTTCAACGATGTTGGCGGAGAAAACTCGAACAGCTTTGACTTCGGACTGCCGTTCTTTTTGGGAAAGACGGTGTTTACGGCGATTGAAGGACAGGCTACTCCTGGCGGAACCGGCCCTTACGTAGCTTTCTAAACGGCACCGCTGTCCTTGCTTTGGAGCGCGCGAAGACGCGGCATAAGTTTCATCGAATGCCGCGCTTCCGCGCCGATTTTTCGTCGATCAGAACTAGCGTCCCGTGTAGATCAACGTCCTGATCGCTCTCCCACAACACCGTCGACCGACGTCCGATCCGCGTTCACCATCAGTTGTTCATGTTTCCGCGAGAGCGGAAAATGCAAACTTCCGGTCGGCGTCACCACATCGGTCAAGAAGTACTGGTTGCCGATCTTTAAAAACTCCAAGCGCGCTCCGTGGATGCTTGAGTCGATCGCGCTTGCTCTGCTTTGCACGAACGAAGCATCGGCCACGAAGGCAATGCCAGTCGTGTCATTGTTCAAGAGCTTCTCAATGTTGTAACTCGCAGCCGGGAGCGCGTTTTTCCCGACCACAAAATCGAACGGCACCGTCGCCTTCAAAACCGTCTGAGCATTCGCCACATTCGTCATGCACAAAGTGCCTGCAATAAACAGCAGAGACAACATCTTCTTCATTACTACTTTCTCCTTGAGCGCTTCACAATCCGCGCTGGCATATCGACGCTATCGCCCTCTCAAGGATTCGGCGCGGGATGTAAATCGCGGGAGGAACTTTCATTTTGGGAACACCACGCAGTAATGCGGGATGAGACTGCGGTGATCACATCTGTTGTTTCGTCGAGCATGATCCGCTCCAATCACACTTGGTTCTAAAATGGGACCCTTAATCAATTAGTAAACGTTACATAAGGGCGGGGTAACGTTACTGCCTATAGAAATCTATTACTGGGTATGGCTTCCCGTTATCGTTGACGTTAACAGCCCCAGGAAATCCAGTTCCAAAAACGAACGAATTTGTTCGTGACGGGAGGAATGAGTTTCATGAGGAAAGTACTGTTTGCGAGTTTCTTTGTACTGGCCGCCAGCTTCTCGCTCTTTGCGCAGAAGTCGTCGGACAAGATGGACGTATTCGGCGGATATTCCTATGTCCGCTTTAACCCCGGCCAGGGCGCCGATGCTATCAACCAGAACGGCTGGGAAAGCATGGCGACCTTTCGCCTAACGCCGGTATTCGGGCTCTCCGCTGATGTCGATGGCAGCTACAAGAGCCAGAGCGGAGCTAACCAGCACATCTACACCTACATGTTCGGTCCCGAGTTCAAGAAAGGGAGCGACAAGGGTGCAGTGTTCGTTCATGGCCTGATGGGCTTCGCGCATGACAGCGTGAGCGCAAACGTCCTGGGCACGAACGTATCGGTTGCGGATAACGCGTTTGCGATGGCGTTCGGCGGTGGCTATGACTGGAGAGCTTCGCAGGCGATGTCGATCCGCCTGTTCCAGGCCGACTACCTGGTTACGCGCTTCGGCAGCGCGACCCAGAACAACATCCGCCTCTCCTTCGGTGTGACTTTCCACCCGAAGTTCGGACGCGGCTTCTAATTAACTGGCTTCAACAAGAAGCAGAGCCCATCTCCAAAACACGGGGATGGGCTTTCTTTTGTACCGTCTCCCTCCTCTGCTGAACCTCGGTTGCCACCCGTTTACCAGTCTTAAACTAAGCAAAGATCGGCAGCGGCATTAGACTGCATCTAAAAGCCAGATGTTGTGGAAGGTTGCCAAGTCGGTTGCGACGCATCGAGCGGTGGGTGCTGCGATTCAGCAGCAGCGCCGCCGCGCGCAGAGCCCTGTGATCCTGCGCCTGTTCTCCCACTGGGGCGGGCTGGGACTCGTTCCGCTGGCGATCCTCGACAGCTCGCTCATTCCAACCTTCGGCAGTGTCGATATCCTCACCGCCTTTCTTTCCGTCCGCCATCCCGATCTCTGGCTGTACTACGCCAGCATGGCGACACTCGGCGCGATGATCGGCGCCTACATTACTTACAAACTCGGGGCACGCACCGGACGCGCATGGATGGAACGCAAGTTCGGCGAGCGCCGCTCGCATCAGGTGGAGTATGCGTTGGAACGCTGGGGATTTGGCGCAGTGTTCGTCTCCACGGTTGCGCCGCCACCGTGGCCCACGGCGGTGTTTCTGCTCGCTGCAGGAGCTTTTCAATACAAGCTGCGCAAGTTTCTGGCGGCGGTCTTCAGCGGGCGCGCCATCCGCTATACGTTGCTCACGATCGTCGCCGCTCACTATGGCCGGCGGATTATGCGTTACATGCGGCATCCGGGGCAGTATCTTTGGATCTCGCTCGGAGCGACCTTTCTGATTGTGGTTGCCACATTCGTGGCAATGAAGTTCCTCGGCAGCCCTGCCCGCATGCCGCAATCCCGCGTGCCGCAATCGACCCCTGGCGGCTACAGCGCGAACTAGTTAGCGTTCTGCTTACATTCCTTAACGTCTTACACTGGTAGTGACACATATTCTTGAATTCAAAGCTAATCATTTGGGGTACGAGCAAGTGCGAGCAAGACTTCTGTCAGTTTTCTTGGTATTGGGATTGTCGGTTGCGCTGTCCGCATGCGGCAGCTCGCGTCGTCATTTTGTTTATGCCGTGGGCAGCAATGCGGAAACCATCTTTGGTTTTGAGGAGCAGTCCTCGGGAGGGCTCAGCAGCATCTCCGGATCACCGTTCTCGACCGGCAGTGTTCCCAGCGCCATTGCGGTAGCGCCTGCACGGAACTTTGCCTACGTGCTCAGTTCCGGCGGCAACGGCGTCCTTGCTTACACTTTCGACAAGAGCAACGGCGGACTTACAGCCGCGGCCGGAGCAGTTGCGACGCAAACGAACCCGGTCGCGATCGCAATCGATCCTTCCAGCCAGCACGTTTACGCCTTGAATCAAGGCTCCAGCAGTATCTCCGCCTATTCGGCCGACCAGACTACCGGCGCGCTCACTCCCATTTCGGGATCGCCGTTTGCAACCATCTCAGGTCCCGTGTCGATGGCCATGTCGGCCAAGGGAGACGCTTTGTATGTTGTCAGTCCCACACAGGGGGTGGCGTCGTTCTCGATCAAATCGGATGGAACGCTGGCGGCAGGACAAGCCCCGATAGCGGTGGGTACCTCGCCGGCATTCGTGACCGTCGATCCCGGCAATCACTTCGTCTATGTCGCCGATAAAACCGGCAATGCGGTATTCGGCTTCACGGTTTCCGGGACCTCTCTAACGGCGATCAGCGGATCATTCGCCACCGGCACCACTCCCGTGAGCCTGGCCGTGCGTGGAGATGGCAAGTTCCTCTTTGTAGCCAATCAGGGATCGAACAACGTTTCCGCATTCGCCATTGGCTCCGGCGGAGCTCTAACCGCCGTCTCGGGCTCGCCATTCGGGGCGGGAACAGCTCCAACTTTCGTGATTGTGAACCACAACGGCGATCACCTCTACGTAGCCGATCGAGATTCGAACGACATAACCGATTTCGCCATCTCCGGGAACGGCTCTCTCACTGCGGCCTCGGGATCGCCCTATGCGATCGGAACCAATCCGGTGTGGATCGCGGTCACGGACTAGCGCACATCTGAATGCTCTTGACCCAAATATATATTAAGTAATATATATTCAGCTTGTGACCAAGTCTCCGGCGCCCGACGAATTTCTTCCGCTCAAGCCGCACTGGTTCCACGTGATGCTGTCGCTCGCGAACCAGGAGCAACATGGATACGGAATCATGCAGGAGGTGCTGGAGCGCACTGATGGCAAGGTGCGCCTATGGCCGGCTACGCTCTACGGCACCTTGAAACGGCTGATCGAACAAGGGTTGCTGGAGGAATCGAGCGAGCGGCCTGATCCCGCGCTCGACGATTCGCGGCGACGGTATTACCGGCTTACCAAATTGGGAAAGCGGGTTCTAGCCGCTGAGAGCGAGAGACTGGAAGACTTGGTCAAAGTCATACGCGCAAAACGCCGACTTGCGGAGGCATAGCTGCGATGCATATTTCTTCCGAGCGAAAGCTCGCGTACACGTCGCGCCTCTATCGTTGGTTGGCAAACGCCTTCCCGCGCGAGTTCAAGAATTTATACGGCGAGGAACTGCTGCAGACGGGCGACAATGCAATCGCGTTCGCCGCCGACGAATACGGCGTCGTTGGAATTATTCGTCTGCTGTGGGATATCGCTCGCCGTATTCCAGTCGAGTACGCTGCGGAGATTCGGCAGGACCTGCGCTTCGGTTTGCGCACACTGGCCAAGTCGCCTGGGTTCACAGCAGTAGCGCTGATTTCTCTCACCCTCGGCATTTGCATCGCAACCTGCGCGATCAGCGAGATGAATGGCATCGTGCTGCGCAATCTGCCCGGAGTGCGTTATCCCGAGCAGTTGGTTGCGTTGCTTGCGCCAACCTCTTACCCAAATTACGAGAGCTATCGCGATCGGAAGGATTTATTTACTTCCGCCGCCGCGTACGTTGCGCCTGTGCCTTTCGCGGTCGTGCTCGGCGGACGCAATGAACGCATCTTCGGCCAATTGGTGACGCCTTCGTATTTCGAAACTTATGAAGTCGTCCCCTTTTTAGGACAATTCTTCAACAGCGAGGAAGAACAAGCCGGTCGCGCGCCCCAGGTCGTTGTGAGCTATCGCTTTTGGAGCGAGCACCTCGGCTCCGATCCAGCCGTAATCGGAAGAGCGCTCGGCGTGAACGGTCATCCGGCGACCGTGATCGGTGTTGCTCCGGAGAAATTTCTCGGTGGTTCTCCCGCTCTTTTTGGAGCCGACATTTGGCTGCCAATGTCCGTCGGTGAAGCAATCGCTCCTGAGCTTTCGGACAATGCGCTCACTCGTCGCGATGTCACGCTCTTCCGTGTCGTTGGACGACTGCAGCCGGGCGTCACGGCTGGCCGCGCCGAAGCGGCACTCGACGCGATCACGCAGCAGCTTGAACAAGACAATGGCGAAAAGCAAAGCAAACGAAAAGGACGACGCGTGTTCCTGGTGGACGGTGGCAAGCTCTTGCCACTGCGAAAGGAAGATCGCCCCTTCTTTACTTCATTCCTGCTGTTGATGGCTGGTCTCGTGGTGTTAATCGCCTGCGCGAACATGGCCAACATGATGATGGCGCGAGCTTCCGAACGTCGCCGGGAGATTGCAGTCAGGCTAAGCCTGGGCGCAAGCCGCGCGCGTCTGGTGCGTCAGCTAGTGACGGAGAACATGATCATCGCCGCGGTAGCAGGTGTGCTCGGACTTGTCACATCCGCCTGGCTCATGCATTTGCTGTCGCAACTTCGCCTGCCGCTGCCGATGCCCGTAAGTTACGACCTCACGCCGGATGCGCACGTGCTTTTTTTCAGCATGGCTTTGACGCTGGTGACGGGATTCTTTTTCGGATTGGCGCCGGCGCTGCACGCAACCGGCCCCCATATTGCCGAAGCATTGAAGGATGGTCGAGACGTAAGGTTCACAAAATTCCGTCGTATCGGATTGCGCAATTTACTGATGGTCTCGCAGGTCGCGGGGTCGCTTACGCTTCTCGTTGTATTGACGATGATGTCGATCGGTATCCAGACCACAATGGGAGTCAGAGCCGGCTTCGACTCTCGCAATCTTTATCTGCTCTCGATGGACCCGGTACGCGACGGATATCCTTCGGAGAAGGTCGGCGATTTTCTCGAGAAGCTTCTCGAACGCGTGCAAGCGCTACCCACAATTGCGGCTGCAACGCTCACGGAATCGATTCCCGTATCGCTACCCAGCCGCTTCTTGAGCTTGTCTGTCCCCACCGACCGCGCCGGGCATTCCGACATTGTCGATACCGTAGCCAGTCACGTTGTGGGCAAAGACTACTTCGATACCACGGGAGTTCCAATTCAGCTAGGACGTGCATTCCTGCGCAGCGATGAAACCAGCGATACAAAAGCGGTCATTGTGAGCCAAGCGTTGGTCGAGAGGCTGTGGCCGGGAGAAAACCCCATCGGTCGACGCGTTGAAATGGCGAACGATGCCCTGACGCCTCCAAAGATTTTGCCAGGATCGTTCGATTACCGTGCACAAGTTGGCACCGCAGACGTGCATGCATATCACGTCGTGGGAGTCGCCGGCGATGTAGCCGAGGGACTCGTCGTTCAAAAGCCACGTCCCGCTGTCTACTTTCCACTGAATGGCTCGACGTTCGAACGGCCGTCGCTGGATGGAGTCACACTGATCTTTCGCGGAACGCCGGGGGCGAATCCCACTGACGCAGTACAAAACGAAATCGCCAGGCTTAGCGCGAGCGTGACGCCTTTCAACGTGATGTCAATGAATGAACACGTCGAGCAATTCATGTCGCCGCTGAAGATGGCTGCATGGACGTACGGGACGATCGGAATCTTTGGCCTTCTCCTCGCCTCCGTCGGCCTTGCCGGAATGAGCGCGTATTCCGTATCGCAGCGACGCCAAGAACTCGCGGTCCGAATGGCGATGGGGGCGCAGAAACGAGATGTGCTGAAACTGGTAATCGGGGAAGGAGCTTTTCTGCTAGTCTCAGGCGCCATTCTGGGAATGATGTTGGCTGCGGCCGCCGAGCGCGCGGTCTCGGCGATGTCGTCCCCTGCGAGCCATGTGAATACTACGAGCAGCTCGAATCCAGTCGTGCTGATTGGCGCGCCGCTGCTGCTTATTGCACTTGGGTTGCTCGCGTGCTATTTGCCCGCGCGCCGATCGGCATCGATCGATCCCGCACATGCGTTGCGACAGGAATGACAGACCGCCGCCGGTAGGCGGTGGGCCGGAGATGCCAAATGGCAGCTCCGGAACTGACGAGAATCCTTGCAATATGGAAGTGAGCGACAGCCGCAACACACGTGGCTGCCCCACCGGCTAGCGCCCCAGCAACCGCAAAACGGCGCTCGCTGGGGAACAGGCGCTACCGCCGGCGGTTCTGTTCCTGCCTCGCGTCGGCTAAAATTTACTTGTGCCCAATCCTCTGCTCACGCGCGAAGTTCGCAAGCGTCCTGCGTCTGTCAAGCTCACCGGACGCATCCTCTTTCTCACCGAAAATCCCGAGCTGATCCGAAGACAGCTTGCGGGAGAGAACCTGTCGTGGGACACGAAAAATCCCGTGAACAATCCTAGGCTGCGCGACGACATCTCCACCGACGAGATCACCCCAGCGCACATCTGCTTCTTCTTCGACGAGACGCTGGGCGAGTTCCCTTATACCGGTCTGAGATGCGGCAGCGAGCTTCCCATCAAGCGCGGAGATGTAAAGAAGGGTGGATTTGTAGCGGCAGTAAGCGGCAAACGGCGCGGCAAAGGATCGAGCCGTGAGCAGTCGCCATACGCGGAGCTTTCGGCGGGCATCAAGCTGGTGATCGCCGAGAACATCGAGCGCATCTACAAGCAGAACTGCCAGAACCTGGGCGTACTTACATCGACTGACTTCAGCCTGATCGACTGCATCCGGGGCGGGGAAGAGATTCCGCTCGAAGTGTTCACGAGCGGAGAAGATGAGATCACGCGCCAAGTGATCGAGTACGGCGGACTCTTCCCCTTCAACATCGCACGCATGCAAGGCAAAGTTTCCATTCCGGGAATCGACACCAAGCCTCGCCCGATGACAGTGACGGAAAAAATCTTCTCCCGCCACATGGTCGCTCCCGATGGCAAGGTAGGAGTGCCCGCCGTCAAGCCCGGCGATGCCGGATTCGCGCGCACCGATCTGCGCTTCAGCCATGAGTACGTTACTCCCATGGCGGCGATCTTCTACGAACACTTCGTCGGCAAAGAGGCGCCGGTGAACGATCGCGAAAGCATCATGTTCTTCCGCGACCACCTTACGTTTCTCGACGAGGTGCTGTCAGAAGAAAAGAAGAAGATGGGCCTGCTTGACCTGGCTACGCAGCTCAAGATAAAGCAGGAGGCGTTTGCCCAATCCCAAGGCATCAAGCTGCACGGCGAGTTGAAGGACCGCAAAGGCTCGGAGGGCATCTGCCATTCCGTTATGGCCGAGAGCTACGCTCTCCCCGGACAGTTGAACGTCGGCTCAGACTCACATACTCCGCACGTCGGCGCAGTCGGGTGTGTCGCATTCGGAATTGGGACAACCGATGTCTTCAACTCCTGGATCACGAAAGATGTCCGCGTGAAAGTTCCCGAATCGGTAAAAGTCATTGTGCGCGGAAAGCGCCGCCCGAACGTGACTGCGAAGGACTACATCCTCAAGCTGCTCGCCATGGACTACATTCGCAGCGGCAAGGCTCTCGCAAAGGTGATGGAATACTCCGGCGGAGCGATCGAAGAGCTCGGCGTTGACGAACGCGCGACCATGTGCAACATGGCCGCCGAGATCGGTGGTTTCACCGGCATTGTCGCTCCCGACAAGAAGGTAGTGGAGTTTCTCGTCGAGCGCCGCGCCATGGATCGTGACAAAGCGGAAAAGCTGCTAGAGGGTCTGTACAGCGATCCCGGCGCGCAGTACGCGCACGTCATCGAGATGGACGCCTCCGAGATCTATCCCATGGTCGCCACCCCCGGGGATCCCGGCAACGGCAAGTACGTGCGCGACCTGCACACCCCCGTTCCCATCGAAATCGCCTATGGCGGTACCTGCACTGCCGGCAAGAACGAAGACATGGACATGTACGCTGCCGTCCTCAGCGACGCGCTGCGTCAGGGCAAGCGCGTGTCGCCGTCGGTCCAGTTCTACATCCAATTCGGTTCGCAGGAGACACGCGAGTACTGCGTGCGCAAAGGCTATCTTGAAATCTTTCGCCAGGCGGGAGCGAAAGTCATTGAGCCAAGCTGCGGAGCGTGCATCAATGCTGGTCCGGGAGTCTCGACGCGTCCCGACCAGATCGTGATCAGCGCGCAAAACCGCAACTTCCCCGGCCGCAGCGGACCAGGACAGATGTACCTCGCCAGCCCCTACACGGTGGCGGCCAGCGCCGTCGCCGGATACATCACCGAATATCTCCCCGCAGAAGCCCGCGAACCCGCGCTGGTCTAACAGAACTCGCCGCGAGTCGGCGAGCAGCCCAGCGATCGAAGACTCGGCCGTGCAACACCCTTTCTGCGCGAGCGCAGTCACTGTTAAAATCGAAGTACCGCGAGTGGGGCTATAGCTCAGCTGGGAGAGCGCATCGTTCGCAACGATGAGGTCGTCGGTTCGATCCCGACTAGCTCCACCAAAACAAAAGCACTTACAAGCCAGCTTTTCAAATCGCGTCCCATTACTGAATCTCGGCGTTTCTGCCCGCTCAAACCGTGCCCGTCGCTCGGCAACCATGTTCGCCGTGTTCGCCACCGCTCGCCGGCTGCTGGACGTTCCCGATCCTGATCATTCATCCGACGAGGAGCGTTTTCTTACTATCGGCATGTCCAGAAGAGGACGTATTCTAGTAATGGCGCACAGCGAATATGACGAAGAAATCCGAATCATCAGCGCACGGCCGGCGATGCGGACAGAACGGTAGTTCTACGAAGAAGACACGGCGCAATCGCAATAGCGACTTGCGTTCGGAATACGATTTTGCGTCCATGACCGGTGGCATCCGCGGAAAGTATGCTCAACGTGTACGCGAGAGCAGCAACATCGTCCTTCTCGAACCCGAGATTGCGAAGGCCTTTCCCACGGAGGATGCGGTGAATGCCGCGTTGCGGGGTCTGCTTGATAAAGGCGCGAGCAAACGTCGCAATGCCTGACTCTTCATCTCCTCCCTCTCATGTCCTCCCCGCCCTCTGGGTTGAAAGGTGTTGCTGTTGGTTTTTCGGCCGCAGGCCACTTGCCAGAAGCCGAGAGCCAATGTTGTCGCATCTGCTCAGCAGCTCAGGAGCTTAGCCGCTTAGCAGCTTGTTGGCAGCCGAGTGCCGACTGCCGAGTGCCGAATGCCGCATTTCCCGCCGAGTGCCGATAGCCGGTTTTTATCGCTCAGCCGCTCGTGTGTAAATCCGTAACATCCGTGCGATCCGCGTCCGTGTTTTGCTGTTGAATTTGCTGGAAGCCAGACGCCAGTAGGCGGCAGCGCTTTAGGTAGCAGCTTAGAAGCTCAGCAGCTTGTTTTCCGCTTCGCGGCTCCGTGGCTTCGTGGCTGCGGAGCTTCTTCATTGCCGGGAGCCGAGTGCCGAATGTGAGTGCCGGTTTTCCCGTTTTTCAAGCTGGCAAATCACAAGCTCTGCAACTTCTTTCAACTCAGGATTTAAGTCGGATCGGCCAACCTCTCCCGTACACCGAAAAATCAGAATCACTGAACCGGCGGTCCCACTCCTCAACATTCCCCTAAGACAAAGCAAAGGAGCAACGTAATGTGGCGAACTAAGATCGCGTTATTCGTCATGGTATTTCTATTTGTCTGCGGAAGCACACATACCGCGGCGGCCCAAGCTGTAAATCCGCCGCCGGGCCCAGAGATCAATGCGGTTCCGTTCGAGTTTGATCCAGGGCACCTGAATGTAGTGGCGGCAGAATGGAAAGGCGGAATCGGTTGTACCTCCGCCGATCCATGCGGTGTTGCCGGCGACACACACGACAATTTTGGGGTAGGTTTGCTCCTGGCGAAAACGGGAACAACCGCCCAGTTTGCCTCCGCAGGAGTAACACTCACTGGCACAAGAGGAATCACTCTCACCGAACTCGGTTACGATCTGCGAAAACCAATCGCGACTGCGGATCCCAGAGGCTCCCACTGCGGAGCCGGAGCTCCTCGCTTCAACATCACTACCGATGACGGAGTAACTCACTTCGTCGGCTGCAGTTCTCCGCCGCCAACGAGTCAAGCCACTGTCGGTCTCGGTTGGATTCGGCTACGCTGGCTCGAGCCTCTCACCACGGCTTTCCCGCCAGTGCTGCCGGGCTCGACGATTGTCGGAATCTCGATTGTCTTCGACGAAGGCACCGACGCGGGACCGGATAATTTTGGGCTGGCGGTGCTCGACAATATCGATGTCAACGGCCAACTGATTGGTACTGGCCCAAGAGGCCCGGCAAAATAAAGATCCCAAACTGCCGGATCTCAAGCTCGATCCGGCAGTTTGCAGCTTTGTTTTCGCCGACTTCCTCCAGCTTGCTTGTGTTTTGCTTTTGCTGTCGTTGGGAGCCGGAAGCTGGTAGCTCCTTTGCCTTTGCTGTTGTAATTTGCTCAGCAGCTCGTTTTGCTTTTGCCGTTGGTTTAGCTGGCAGCTAGCAGCTTCTTTTCGCTTTAGCCGACTGCCGAGTGCCGAATGCCGAGTGCCGCGTTTCCCGCCGAGTGCCGACTGCCGGTTTTCCTGCTGTTGCTCTTGCTTTTAGCCGGTAGCCCAGTAGCTAGTACGCCAATGTCCTCGCATTTGCTCAGAAGCCCAGGAGCTTGTTTTGCGCCATCTCGACATATAATCCCGACAGGTGTTGACGTGACCGAGAGCGAAATCATCTTTTCCATTGAAGAATCACCGGAGGGCGGGTACGAAGCCCGCGCACTCGGACATCCGATCTTTACCCAGGCCGAGTCGCTTGAAGAACTCAAGACCATGCTCCGCGACGCCGTCACCTGCCACTTCGACGAAAGCTCCAAGCCTCGCGTCATTCGTCTTCACATGGTCAAAGACGAGGTCATTTCCGCCTGAAGCTTCCACGCAATATCAGCGGCCAAGAGTTGGCACGCCTGCTTCGCAAACACGGTTATCAAATCACGAGGCAGAGTGGCAGCCACATGCGCCTCAGTTCCACGATCATGGGCTCGGACCATCACATCACCATCCCTGCTCATAAGAATTTAAAAGTAGGCACGCTCGCGCAGATTATCGCCAATGTCGCTGACTACCTGCAGATCACGCGCGAAGAGCTCACGCAACAGCTCTTTGGATAACTCGGACTTCTTGAAGTTGACCTCGGCCGCTAACCGTAGCCGCTTTTATCGCTCAGCGGCACGTGTCGAAATCCGTAACATCCGTGCAATCCGCGTCGTGTTTTGCTTTTGGTGTTGCTGTAGCCGAGTGCTGAGTGCCGAGTGCCGTCTTTCCGCTGTTGAATTTGCTTCAGCCGGTAGCCGGGAGCCAAAAGCTTGTTTTCCCCGCTTCGCACCTGGTGTACATTGCATCCATCTCCTAGGTTCGAAACCGCTGATGGCTCTTTGATTCGAAACCGCTGATGGCGAAACGGACTCTTCTCAGTACATTCATTCTCATCATCGCTGCATTCCCTGCTCTCGGCCAGAATCCAGAACAACTCCTGAAGGACAAATTTCTCGGCAAGCTGCTGGTCATCCGCAATTTCTATCTTGACCCGCTCCTCCGCTACGACGCTTCCGGACAAATCAAGCACCGCGCCATCAAGGGCGACTGGACACTCGCTCAATTCAAAATCGATAAGGTGCGCCTCCACAGCGACGGCTTTGAACTCGACGGTGAGCGAGTCGCCATAGGCTGGGACAACAAAAAGCAAAGCGTCGCCTTCTTTCACATACAGCCACTCCTCATGAAAATAGAGGACCTTCCCCCCACCACATTGACCGAGAGCAAACTCGATGAACTGGCAAATCAGATGTTTGTGGTTCTCCGCAACGAACCCGATACCGTCCCCGATTACTGGCGCGCGCTGGTCACCGGCAATGTAGTTGCGGAAACCGATGCCAAGGGCCACAAGACCTTCCACCTGAAAGATCGCCCGCATCCGTGCTCGTCCGCGCCACCGAGTGTCGCACCAGCACAGGCCTACACCGTGCAGGGCGCTCCCAGCTATTGCGTCGGCGCCAAGGTCTCTCCTCCGAAGCTGCTTAGCAAACGTGAGCCCGAATTCACGCCGTTGGCGCGGCAGCTCCACTACGAGGGAACAACAGTGTTGACTGCGACGGTGAACGAATCAGGATGGATCGAAGATATCCAGGTACTCCGACCAGCCGGATTCGGACTCGATGATGCCGCCGTCCAAGCCGTAAAAACCTGGAAGTTCGATCCAGGAAAGCGCGACGGCAAACCGGTGAAGGTTGCTATCGAGGTGGAGGTGGCTTACCGGTACACTCCGTGATCTTCTGAAAGAGGCTACGTTCCCGCTGTCACGGCATTCTGAAATCCCCGCGATCCGTGTCGTGTGTTGCTGTTCTTTCCCCAACGCAAAAACGCCCCACTCACATGGGGCGTTTGGAGGCTGAAAGCCTGTCGCCGCTAAGCGGCCTGCGGACGAATCGCCGACCGTACTTTATTCCGCGTGTTCTCGTCCATGGTCATGTTGTGAGCCTGGCGAGCATGCTGTTCCGCTTGTGACAGGATCTCGCTTTCGCTGTTCCCGCTCGTCTGCCAAGTGCAATCCTTAGCGCCAACGTCGGCGCAACGGAAGTTGAGTTTCTGGTTTCCTTGACCTGTGTTGCGCTCCGACGACGGACCTTTCGAAACATCTTGTGCCATGTCTGGAATCCTCCGGCATTCATTCTCTCTCCAATTCCAGGCCGACAAGCGAGAAATCGAGAGCTGCCGCCGTCTGCTGCCGCTCTGGTGCAAACTCGCGTTTTCATTTTGCGTTTTGCCCGTTAAGCTGCGCAGCTTCTGTCAGCATCCTGAGCGAAGGAGAGATGCGCGCGCGCGTCCAGCGCGCGAAACCAGAGTCGAAGGATCTTTTGTTTTGTTGCTATTGCTGTGCAAACAATTTCAGCCAAGTAACCGCATATCAACGCACACTGGGCCGCGCACTTATTACGGCGAAGTACACTGTTATGTCATCTATGTCATCGCGTGCCATGAAGAGATTGATTACTGCGGTATTACTTATCACCACTGCGGCAGTCGCGCAGCAAACCCACAACCAATACGAGCCGGCGAACGCGCCAGGCGCCGGTCAGAAGTTGCTCGCCCAATTCGTAGGCAACTGGGACGTCGTGAAGACTTTCGTTCCGATGAATGGAAAACCGATCGTCACGCAAGGAACGTGTAAGCAGTACATGATCCAAGAGGGCAAGTTCCTTCAGTCTGATTTCACATTCTTCAATTCCGACGGAACCAAGAGTACAGGGACCGGAATCTCGGGCTTCGACTCGAAAACGAATCGCTTCACGACGGTGTGGTTCGATTCGCGGCAAACGACAATGTCGATACGTCAGAGCGATGGCACGTTCGATGGCAAGAACATCGTGCTCTGGGCTACGCCCCTTGACACCGAACGGCCAGGGCGCAAAACGGTCGCGCGAGCACATCTCGAGGAAGACGGCCGCGTTCTTCTCCATCGTCATTTTCTCATCGATGAAAAAGGAAATGAGCGCATGATGATCGAGCTGCGGATGACGCGAAAGTAAATGTTTCGCACGAAGCCGATGGACATCATGGAAATCGGCGACAGTTGATCATCGCAGGCTCTGCGTAGTGCCGGCGAGAATCGCGGCTCGGCTCAGAAAGATGAGACACCAGAATGAAGAGGCTGGAGCCTTTTTGAGGTAGTTGCGGTCTAAATCTTCAGTTCCATAAACACATTGGCTCGAGCATATGGCGACGGAATTACCTGGTCAGGCGAAACGTGTTGGAAGCCCACGGACTCATAGAGGTGAATGGCATCTGCCAGTTTGCGATTGGTTTCGAGGTATAAGCGCGAGGCGCCCAGTTTTCTTGCTTCGCTAATTGCATAGTCGAGCAGCTTGCGGCCGATTCCCTTACCGCGCAGATCTTCGGAAACCGCCATCTTGGCGAGCTCAAATCCATCCGGCTCCATCGGCAGCAAGGCGCAGCATCCCACGGCCACTTCACCCGCACTGGCCATAAAGATGTGGCCGCCCAGGCGAAGGATATTGTGAACCGGATCGTTTAAAACCTTACGATCCGCTTCCTCCATGACGAAGTATTTGGCAATCCACGCCTCATTCAATCCGCGGAATGCGACCTCATCACCAGGTTGAAATGGCCGGAGCACAACCTCAGACAAACCAGCGATTTGTGCGCCATCAGCGACGGGTGAACTCCAACGGCTACGTTGTACTGATGTTTCCATATCAGGAAATCTATGCTTCAGGCATCCATATGTCCAATATCTTGTTAGTTTTAATCAATACATAGCGCGTATTATTCGAGCGGGGGCGCTCCTTACAGGGAGGGGCGAAATCTCATGTCCAACATCGAACTTCGACATCTTCGTTATTTCGTGGCGGTAGCCGAGGAACTGCATTTCGGCCGGGCGGCGGAACGTCTTCATTTGGCCCAACCTCCCCTGTCGCAGCAGATTCGCAAACTTGAAGAGATCGTCGGACATGCACTTTTTACAAGAACCTCACGCGCAGTAAAGCTGACGAGCGCAGGTGAGAGCTTCTTCAACCAGGCCCGACGAACTCTGCGCAAGGTTGAAGACGACCTCGAAGAGGCCCGCAGCATCGGGCGCGGAGAAGTTGGATTCCTGAGAGTGGGTTTCATTGGATCGAGCATGCTCACGCGACTGCCGGCGATGCTTGGCGGCTATCGCGCGCAGTTTCCTAAAGTGAACCTGCAGTTGCGCGAGTTCCATACTTCAGGCGTAATCGAGGGACTGCTCGAAAGCACTCTCGACGTTGGCTTTCTCCGCGACAGCGGGCCCGTCGAAGGTCTGGAAATCGAACCATTGTTTTCCGAACCATTCATTGCAGTCGTTCCCAAGAAGCATCCGCTCGCTCGACGCAAGGCCCTCATTGGAGCCGAGTTGCGCGATGAACCCTTTGTGTTCTTCAGTCCGCTGGCAAGCCAGCGCGCCTACGAAAAAACCGTTTCTATCTGCGAAGCTCACGGTTACCGTCCGCACGTTGTTCAGGAAGCGCCACAATGGCTGACGATCCTGCGTCTGGTGGGCGCGGGCTTGGGAGTAACCATAGCTCCCGCGTGCGTCCAGCGCATCGCCACGCCCGACGTCTCATGCAAGCGGCTGACGTTCTCGTCGGCCCGGCATCGCGTCTGCAGCGACATCGAACTCGCGTTTCGAGTCCAGGATAGCCGAGCTATCCTTCAGACCTTCTGCACTCTGGCGCGCAAGAATCTCGCGCAGCGCATATCGCAACGTTAGTCTTGTTCGACAGTATTGGTGAGTACCTTCGGACTGAGTTTGGGCTATTTGAACAACTCCCGCCTCGCCGCGTTTGAAATTGCCACCACTGCGGGATGCTGCAGCTTGCGTTCTGCGGAGATGGCATAGAAATGCATTTGGACTTTGTCTGTATGTCCGATCTTTGCAAGTCCTCTCAACTTCTCTGGCTGCTTTTCGAAAACGGAAGGCATGGGAAAAATGGCACTGCCCGTTTCGCCGAAGGCGCGCAGCAGAGCGTAGTCTTCGAATTCACCAACGATCATCGGATGCAGGCTCTCGGTTTCAAACCACAGGTCGAGATTTCGACGTAGAGCCGTATTGTCTGTGGGCAGAAAGACCGGAGCTCCGTCCAGGCTCTTAGGAAAGTTTTTGCGAAACCTTTGCGCCAGCTTGGGATTTGCGACGAAGATCACACCGCATTCGCCGAGCAGGTGACTGTAGGCCCTGATGCTCAAGCTAGGATCGACCGGCGAATCCGAAAGTACGAGATCGAGTTCATGAGTTGCGAGCCGCGCCAGAAGATTGTCCGATGCGGCCTCGCGGCAGACCACGCGAACATTTTCTTCGAGATGTAGCGCCGGTTCGATCAGCAGTTGTGCAATCACCTTCGGCATCACGTCGACAATTCCGATATCCAGGCGCAGCGGCCTGCCGACCGGGCGATTCTTTACCACGTCCAGCAACTCGCGGCCAAGCGAGAAGATGTCGTCGGCGTAGCTGAAGACCGTCCTGCCGGTCTCAGTCAGGACGAGCCGTCTGCCTGATCGCTCGAGCAGACGTTCTCCTAGATGATCTTCCAGAATCTTTAACTGCGTGCTGATCGCGGGAGGTGAGATTCGCAGCTCGGCCGCCGCTTTGTGAATGCTGCCCGCGCGCACGACCGTCCAGAAGTAAAGCAGATGATGATAGTTCAGCCATTCCATTTGCCGGGTTCCTGTTTTAACACAAGCTGCGAAGCCGCAAGGCTTTCTGGACCTTCGCGCTGCGAATCGGAAATTTCACGTGGCCGGTCCTAGGCACAATTTGTCACAAAAATTCCTGCTCGTTCGCTGTTCGCTCTTAGCACAGTCGGCAAAGTTCACGTAAGTCGGCTGATCTCAATGGCATAGAACGAATTTCCCTGGAATCCCTATTCACTTCCCTGGTCAAGAGCCAAATTTCCAGAATTTGGACAGAATTCGAGGTGCTTTGTAGCGATTTGTTAGATTTCGCTGTTCAATTCGCCGTTCGCAAGAAAGCATCTGCGAGGCCACGAACGCTGAACACCGTTCGCTAACCGCGAACGGGTGCCGATGGCAGCTTCGCAACTTCGCCGAATCGATTACCCGACAGCGGCTATCGCCTTTTCCTCCGGCTTAGGATTGCGAAGCCACAGGTAACCGGCTGCCGTCAATACCGTTAGCAGAACGGCGCTATATAAGAAGAGGCGGCGAATGCCGATCATGTCGGCCAGAGAGCCGGAGAGAACCAGGCCTAGCAGTTGTGAGAGGGAGAAGACAGCCATGAAGCTGCTGCTTACGCGTCCCAGCATTTCCGGTGGGGTCTCCTGTTGCATGAGCGTTTGCGCGGGCACAACGATAAACGCGATCGCGAATCCGATTCCGAACATGCTTACGCCGGCCAGAAGCGAGGTTTTGAACAGCGCCAGGACAAAGGTTGCGAACGACAGGCCGAAAATTCCGGAAAGCGCTACGTGTTTCTTCGAAAGCCCTTTGGCAACTGCGTTGACGGTCTGCGTACCGACGATGAGTCCGACTCCAATCATGGCGCTAATCAGTCCAAACGCTCGCGTGCCAGCATGGAGTTGGTCGCGCACGTAAACCGAGATCAGCGGGCTGAAGCAACTGAGGACGAACATAGCGGTCATCATGGCCATCATGACAAACGAGATCGCCGGATGCGTGAGGACGAAGCGCGATCCGGCGGTGTAATCGCGCAGGAGCCCGCGGACAGATTTCTCGCCTGCTCCGCTTTTCTGGCTGACCACGCGCATGACGACGATGGTCGAGAGCATGGCGGCAGAAAAGATGAAGCTGACGGTGTCAAGGTAGAAGCAGGAGCTCTCGCCCAGCCAGTAGACGAGCAGTCCGGCAGCGGCTGGCGCGATGATACGCATGGTGTAGAACGCTTGCGACATCAGCGCGTTGGCGGAGAGCAATCCGTGAACGGGAACAAGGGTGCGCAGCGTTACGGACTGAGCTGGCCCGAAGAAGCTCGATACCGTGCTTACGAGCAGGAAGATCACGTAGATGTGCTCGAGGCGCGTGACGAAGATGAGTCCCAAAATGAGAACGGATCGGATCAGGTCGCTGGCGATCATGGTGCGCTTCACGTTCCAGCGATCGACGAAGACGCCGGCGAGCGGTGCGACGATAGTGATCGGGATAATGTAGGCGATCATCACGTTCGTCACTTGCAGCGGCGTGCCGTGCCAGCGAAACGTGATCAGGTTGATCACGCCGAATATGGCGAGGAAGTCACCGAGGATGCTGACCCCTTGCGCCAGCCAAAGCCGTTTGAACCCCGGAATCTTCAGGGCCTCACGCATGGAAAGCGGTGCAGGCGGAGTTACAGTGTTAGCGGACACGATACCTCCCAGTCGCCTCATGGGGCGCTGTTGTGCTTTAGTCAGTTGGTTTGTGTTGTTATCGGGCGGTTGGCGGTTGGGACATGATAGCCCAGAAATGCCACGGCTGGTTGGCTTCGGCCTGTAAAATTGCGCTTATATGCAGACTCTTCCATTGGCAATGACGGCGTTTTTGGCCGGGATTGTGTCGTTTCTTTCGCCGTGTGTCCTCCCACTTGTCCCAGGATATATTTCGCTCATTTCCGGTGCCTCGGTGGACGAGCTTCGAGACGAGCAGGCGTCGAGCCACAGGCGCGCCGTCATGGTGAACTCCATCACCTTTATTCTTGGGTTCACCGTAGTGTTTGTGGCATTGGGGGCAACGGCCACCTCGGTCGGGAGGCTGCTGCGCGAATACAAAGGTCTGCTGGGACAGATCGCCGGCGCGATCATTATCATTTTTGGCCTGCATTTGACCGGAATCCTGAAGATCAGCGCCCTCTATGCCGACAAGCGCATGCACACGGCAGGTACAGGCAAGACTGCATGGGGATCGTTCGTGGTGGGCTTCGCCTTTGCCTTCGGCTGGACTCCTTGCATCGGGCCAATTCTGGCCGCCATCCTGGCTATCGCTGCATCCCAACGGACGGTATCGAAAGGCATAGTGCTGCTGGCCATCTACTCGCTTGGACTGGCCGTGCCGTTTCTGCTGACCTCCCTGGGAATCGACCGCTTTCTCGCTTTCTACGGACGATTCCGGCGGCATCTGCATGCAGTGGAAGTCGCCAGCGGAGTGCTGCTGATCGTGATCGGCGCACTCTTTGTGACGCGCCATTTCACAGTACTTTCAGGCTACTTGGGTTTTCTCAACCGCTTTGCACTGTGAAACAGAAGTGAGATGATTTTATTAGGAGACTTTTGTGAGACGTAACGCTGCTGCCATTGTCATCATTGCCCTTGTAGTCGTTGTCATGATTTACGCCGGAGTTAAGAACTCGCGGCCGAAGGTGTCGGCAATGATAGGCAATCCGCAGCCGCTGGTTTATGGCGAAAGCAAAGGCAAAGAGGCTCCTGATTTCGTGCTGAAAGATCTCGACGGTAAGCAGGTAAAGCTCTCCGATTTCCGCGGCAAGGCTGTGCTGTTGAATTTTTGGGCGACATGGTGTGGTCCGTGCAAAGTCGAGATGCCCTGGTTCGTGGATTTCCAGAAGCAGTATGGGCCGCAGGGGTTGGAGATCGTAGGCGTAGCGCTCGACGATTCCGGCCGAGATGAGATCCAGAAATTCGCCAAAGACATGGGCGTGAATTACACCGTGCTGCAAGGTCAGGATGACGTTGGCGACGCCTACGGCGCAGTCGGGCTTCCCACGACTTTTTACATCGACCGCGATGGAAAAATCGTGGATTCTGCCTCAGGCCTGGTGAGTCGCAGCGAGATTGAGGACAACATCAAGAAGGCACTCGCGGAAGGAAAAGCTCAGGCGGCGACGGCAAACACTCCGGCCAAGTCGGCCTCATAACATTCGGCAGGTACTCACTTGGAATCACGCAAGCTCTTCTCGTTAACAACGCTGGTGGTATTGGCTTTGGCAGTCTGCGCGATTGCCGCCGATGAGCCGCGTCCTGCGCACGTCTACGTAAACTTTGAAGGCGCCTCTTCTGCAAGCGTTATACCGGGCAAGCCCGCCGATGTAGATCTCAAATTTCGTGTGAAAGATGGCTTCCACGTCAATTCCAACAAACCCAATTCGGAACTGCTGATTCCAACCACGCTCAAACTATCGCCTCCGAGCGATCTCTCCGCCGCAGCCATCACCTTCCCGCCGGGCAAGGACATTTCGTTTCCCTTCGACCCGAGCGAAAAGCTGAACGTCTATTCCGACGCATTCACGGTGAAAGCGAGACTCCTGGCCGCACAGACGGCACTGACCGGCAACTTCACCGTCCATGGCGAGCTTCGCTATCAGGCCTGCAGCGATAATGCTTGTTATCCGCCCAAGACTGTTCCGTTCCAATTTGATGTTCATGTTGTCGGCGCATCGGCAAAACGCCAGGGCGGCACTCCGCAGAGTCCGCACATCCGCTAGCTGGATCGGCAGAGTTACAGCGTTTCCTAACCATATGAGTGTGCCCGCCTGCTTCTTTCGCAACTGATGAGCGGATGAAATAATGCCAGTTATGAATAGCAAGAAAGCGTCTGCAAGCTCCGCCGGTCAGGTTTCGCTCGGTCGCGAGCTGCGCGTCCATCGCCTCGGATACGGAGCCATGCGCCTCACCGGCGAGGGCATTTGGGGGCCTCCGCGCGACCGTGACAAGGCGCTTGCGGTTCTACGGCGAGCGATGGAGCTTGAGGTCAACTTTATCGATACCGCCGATTCGTATGGTCCGAACGTGAGCGAAGAGCTCATCGCAGAAGCGCTTTTCCCGTATCCCAAGGGACTGGTCATTGCGACGAAGGGTGGATGGATGCGACCAGGTCCGAACCAATGGACGCACAACGCTACTCCCACGCACCTGCGCAAAGCTGTGGAAGGCAGTCTCGAGCGGTTGCGAGTGGAGCGCATCGATGTATACCAATTGCACATACCCGACCCAATCGTCTCGTTGGAAGCTTCGATCGCGACGCTTGCTGAGCTGCGCGAGCAGGGAAAGATTCGTGAAGTGGCGTTATCAAACGTCACGCAGGAGCACATCGAGCGCGCGCGCAAGATCGTGCCGATCGCCTCTGTCCAGAACCGCTACAGCTTTGCCGATCGCGAGTGGGACTACGTCGTCGATTACTGTGAGCGCAACGGAATCGCATTTATTCCATGGTTCCCTTTAGGCGCGGGCAAAGTCGCGGGCGATGCGCTGAGCAAAATCGCAAAGCAGCATCAGGCAACACCGATGCAGATCGCGCTGGCGTGGCTTCTGCGACGCTCTCCAGTGATGCTTCCCATTCCGGGAACCAGTTCGATTGCGCATTTGGAAGAGAACGTGGCGGCGGCCTCGGTGCGGCTCGCAGAGGAAGAATTCGAGAATCTTGCAGGCGTACCGCAGTTGGTCGCCACCAGATAAGGTCGATCTAGAAGCACTTTCCGAGTGAGTGTGATCTATGTTGGTGTGGCGGTACGAGTTCTACTGGACTCATGATGGTACTTTCGCCGACGCTTCAATGATTGTGATCCTGAAGCCTTCTTTTGCGCGAAGGATCTCCCGAAATGTGTCGGACTGAACTGCGCTGTCCAGGCTCTTGGCCTGTGAGACATAGGTCTTTCTGGTGAGAGCCAAGCCAGAGCATTTCTGCCTGAAGCATTCCGGGGGATCCTTCGGCCAAAAGCGGCCTTCAGGACGACAGGTGATTGAGAGCGTCCCAAGATCAACTTCAACAATTCGAGTAAAAACTCGTGCCCGATACGAAGCGGCGGTCTACACCCAACGCTGAAATGCACTAAAAGAAAAAGAGCAGCAATCCTGAAGTAACTTTGTCAAGGTCTCACTCAAATTCGAGCAGGACGATTTCGGGATTGGAGCCCAGCCGCAGCGGCGGTCCCCAGGTGCCCACGCCGCTCGAAGTAAACACCTGCATCTTCCCGATCCGGGACAATCCATAGACAAATTCGCGGTAGACGCGGCGTGCCATCCAGCTCCAGGGAATGAACTGTCCGAGATGCGTGTGCCCGGAGAGCTGCAGTGAAACACCGGCAGCCTCAGCCACGTCAGGATGATCGGGAGCATGAGTCAACAGAATGCTGGCTCGATCCCGGTCGAGCCCGATCCCGTGCAGCACGGAAGCAAAAGCGGCTGTCGTGTACGGCGTTTCGATATGGAACGCCGATGATCTGCAAGCCATCGACCTCCACCTTTTCATTGCTCAGCACGCGGACGCCCGCAGCTGCAACGGCGTTCAGGAATTTACTGTCATCGCCGAACTGCTCGTGATTTCCTGCGACGAAATACACTCCTTGCGGAGCCAGAAGTTTCTTCAACGGCTCTGCCGCTCGTTGAGCGTCAATGGCAGTGCCGTCGTACAGATCGCCGGCAATAAAGACTGCATCCGGCTCTTCCTTCAAGATCTTCGTGACCATGCGCCGCAGGAAGCTGCCGTTGCGGACGTGGCCAAGATGCACGTCGCTGATCAACGCCGCCTTCCTTCCGCGCCACGCGTCCGGCAGATTCGCGAGACGGACGGTCGTACGCGTGATCCGCGTACAGCTGGCGTTCAAGAAGCCGTAGATTCCAACTACGACCGCAGCCATCAACAGCACTTCTACGAGGTGATGAAAGTTGATACTCGATCCCGCCAGTCGCGTTGTGCCCAAAATGAACCAGGACAACAATGCTGCGATAAAAATAAAACTAAGTAGGCCCAGCCAGACTGCCGAAGCCCTGTACAGGACGCGAACAAACGCATTCGTGTATCGAAACGCCAGCAACGAGCTGCCAATGAAGCTGACCGACAACAGACCTAGACTCAGTTTCAATCCGGAGCTTGCACTGTGCGGAGCCGAAAATGTCCAGGTCTCATACAGAAGGAAATGCGCGAGGAACAGGATGGACTGGATAACTGCGACGAAGCCAATGAGGTCTCTTCGAGAACGCATAAGTGTCGATAAACAAGATGATTTCAGAGTAGCCGAAGATGCGAAAAACAGGCTTCGGAATTCCTGAGCTGCTAAGCTGCTGAGCTGAGTTCAACATCGACCGTAGCATATTCGCGTGCCTTTGCGCGCAGACTGCGGATGACACGCTTGCTGGCTATACCTCCATCTCCAATTGCAGCACGGCTGGAGCGGCTGCCGGTCGGCCGATTTCATTATCGATTTATTTCCCTCGTCTCGCTCGGCGAGTGGTTCGACATGTACGACCTGTTCATGGTCGCGTATGTCGGGGCTGCGCTGCAGAATTCAGGATTCCTTTCGTTACAGCAATTCAGCGAGCTCATCGCGGCCGGATTCATCGGGATGTTTGTCGGAACCGTGCTGTTTGGCATGACCAGCGACCAGATCGGCCGACGCACTTCCTTCGTCGCCATGCTGCTGATTTATTCCGCATTCACGCTGATTGGATCGCTGGCGCAGTCGGCGACCTGGCTGATCGTGTGCCGATTTCTCGCCGGCATCGGCATTGGCGCGGAGATCGTTGTGATTGACGCTTACGTCAGTGAGCTCGTCCCAAGTCACGCTCGCGGCCGCTTCATCGCCATTACTCAGGTGGTCGGATTTACATCTGTGCCGACCGTTGCCGTCTTGTCGCGCGTGCTTGTTCCTTCGCATTTCCTGATCAGCGGATGGCGATGGGTGATGGTTCTCGGAGCTGCAGGAGCGTTGCTCGCGTGGTATCTGCGATTGGGCTTACCGGAATCGCCGCGCTGGCTGGAAAGCGTAGATCGAACGCAAGAAGCCGGGGCGGTCCTCGATATGATTGAAGGCCAATCGCGAGCCTGGGCAGGCGGAAGCCGAACAGCGGCTCAGCAAAGTACGCTGCAGCGCGTCAAAGCGGCGCGAGATCCGATCTCACGGCGTTGGAGTTTTTCGCGTTTTCGCGAGCTCTGGAATCCGCCATATCGCGCCCGCACCGTGATGCTGATTGTCTTTCAAACGCTACAAACGCTGGGCTTTTATGGCTTCGCAAACTGGGCGCCGACGTTCTTGTTGAAGCGGGGCATAGGATTGTTACACTCGCTCAACTATTCATTGCTGATTGCGCTGATCGCTCCCGCAGGTCCGGTCATCGCGTCGTTCACGGCCGATCGGCTCGAACGCAAATGGACGATCTTCGCTCTCGCGCTGTCGATTGCGGGCTTTGGCCTGGGATTCGCGATGTGGAGATCACCCGCACTGATCGTAATGAGCGGCGCTGTAGTGACCCTGTGCAGCAACTGGTTTTCGGCTGTGCTGCATTCATATCAAAGCGAACTCTTCCCCACTCGGATCCGAGCCACCGGCGTGGGGTTCACCTACAGTTGGAGCCGCTTGAGCGCAGCCTTGAGCTCGTTTCTGATTGCTGCAGTGCTGGCGCATGGAGTCACGCCCGTTTTCGCCATGCTGGCTATCGCGATGGCTGGAGTCGCGGTTGCAATCACCTTCGGTCCGAACACAAACCGCAGAAGCCTGGAAGAATTGTCGCTATAGGACGAAACTTCTTTTGCCGAAGCAGACGCTGTCGCTTGCGCCGTCGGCACGCCGCTGTTGGTACTCGGTGCTCTGTATCCAGCTCATCGTACGAGAAAGTCCCGAACGCGCCGATCGATCTTCTGGGCCTCGCAAGCACTCGTGAGATGTCCGCAAGGAGAATCAACCTGCATGAGTTCGGCGTGCAGCAACTTGGCAAAATCGATTGCCGGCTGCGGCGTTACTGTATGGTCCTCAGGAGAAACTACGACCAGCACCCTGGCTTTCACCGAGGCTGCGGCACGCTCCATGGATCCAGCGAACGGGGCCGATATGTCGAGAGCCATCATTGCCTGGGCTTGGCGGATGTGATTATTTGCGTCCTGTCCTGGCTCGCTGCTTCCTTTCTCAATGGATGCAAGCACGTCTTCGCGTTTGTGTTCGGAGTTATAACGCTCAGGAGTGGAGAGTACGAGCCCTCCTATTTCGAATTGCACTGCGCGCGAGGGATTCTCTTCGTAGTCGCCGTGGTTCCACCCGGCATCGTTCTCAATGGCATCGATCTCGAGCTGCCATAAGAGCAAATCGTAAGGTGCAAGTCTGGGCGAGCCCACAATGGGAACGGCGAGATCCATGAAATCGGGATAGGCTACCATCCACTGGAAAGTCTGCATGCCTCCCATCGAAATACCCATTACGGCGTGCAGATGCGGAATGTGCAGCACCTGGGTCAGAAGCTGATGCTGCGTGTTCACCATGTCGCGAATCGTGATCCTGGGAAACTGCATTCGTGGCTGCTGCTTGCTATTGGAAGGGGAAGATGAGACGCCGTTCGACAAGGCGTCGACAAGAATGATGTAGTACCTGGCAGGATCGACCAAACCTTCAGGTCCCACAGACGACATGAGTTGTTCGGTAGTGCCTCCCGCCCAGGTTGGAATCAGTACGGCATTCGATTTACTGGAATTGAGCGCGCCGAATGTGCGGTAGCCAATGCGGCAATCACGAAGAATCTCGCCACTCTCGAGTTTGAGGTCACCAAGCGAAGCGAACTGAAGTTGCTGAGCTGCAGCCGGAGCGATCAACAGCAATGCGCACAGGATCAGTTTCATGCACGGCATAATACGCGAGGAGCGCCGGTCTGGTGCTTTCAGCGTTTGCTGCTATTGCTTTGTAAGGCTCTGCGGAAGGCGCTCGTAGAGTCGCGCCAAGTCGCGCAAGCGCTCAGAAGCATTCTCGTCGAGGGCTTCTCCGCGCAAGCGCCAACGCCAGTTCCCGGTCGCTGTTCCTGGAGTATTCATGCGGGCATCTGCGCCGGCGCCAATCACGTCCTGAACGGGAAAGATCACCGTATCAGCGACAGACGCCATGAGCGTGCGGATAAAAACCCAGTTGATTTCGCTATTGAGGTGAAGATATGCTCGCGTGAATTCGCGCTCTTTGCGAATGTCTTCCTCGGTACGGATGCTGCCCTCGCCAGGCTTGGAGGTCCACCAGCCGACGATGGTGTCGTTGTCGTGCGTGCCCGTATAAGCCACGACATTGCGCGGGTAGTTGTGAGGACGAAAGCTCGGGCCTTGAGGATCATTCCCAAAAGCGAACTGCAGGATCGCCATTCCTGGAAAGCCGAAGCGATTCCGGATAGCTTCGACTTCTGGCGTAATCACTCCAAGATTCTCCGCGAGGATCGGCAAAGGACCGAGTTCCGCCTCTACAGCAGCGAACAATTTCTCGCCGGGACCTTTAATCCACTTCCCATTCCGGGCCGTTCTCTCGCCACCCTGTACCTCCCAATAAGCTTCGAATCCGCGAAAATGATCGACGCGCAGCATGTCGAAGACGCGCAAGGCGGAGCGAAAACGTTCGATCCACCACGAGTATCCGTCCGCGGCCATGCGGTCCCAGCGATAAATAGGATTTCCCCATAGCTGGCCGGTAGCGCTGAAGTAATCGGGAGGAACGCCGGCGATCTTCTCGGCATTCCCATTCTGGTCGAGGCAGAAGTACTCAGGGTGCGTCCATACGTCGGCACTGTCGTGCGCGACGTAGATCGGCACATCCCCCATCACGCGAATGTTTTTGTCACGACAGTAGTTCTTGAGCGCACACCATTGATCAAAGAAGACGAACTGTAGAAACTCCTGCGCGCAGATCTCTCGTGAGAACTCTTTGCGCGCGCGCGCGAGCGCCGTGGACTCCCGATGGACGAACTCCCGGTCCCACTTCGGCCACGCGACTCCTCCGAATTTATCTTTCAGCACGCGGAAGAGCGAGTAATCCGGCAGCCACGCCTGTTCGGCTTCCTTGAACTGGTCGAACTTTCCTTTGGTGTCCTCTGGAGCCGAACTAGCGAAATGCTGAAAGGCGAGACAGAGTTTTTGCCCCTTGAATTCGTTTACGCGCTCATACTCGACCGCATCAGTGGAGAACTGGGGAAGATCGTCGATGTCGCGGGCGCTTAGCAGACCTTCATCGACCAGACGCGCGAGGCTGATCAGCGCGGGATTGCCCGCGAAAGCCGAAAAACACTGATACGGTGAGTCTCCGTATCCAGTTGGACCAAGCGGCAGCATTTGCCAGATCGATTGCCGGGCGCTGGCAAGAAAGTCGGCGAATTCGTAAGCTGCCGGTCCGAAGTCGCCGATGCCGAAGGGGCTCGGCAGGGACGTCGGATGCAACAGCAGTCCGCTCGATCGGGGAAAGCTCACGGTTCCGGTCCGAGAATTTCCAGGATGCCCACAATGGGAATTCGTGCCCACTCCGGACGGTTCTGCAGGTCGGAGAGCACTTCAATCATTCCGCGCTCCAGCAGGTAGGCATCGAGCAGGATGCGGAGTTCCTCTCCGCCGATGTTCAGCAGCTGTGTTACTCCCTGCGTGCTCAGATAACCGTGCAGGTATGCGGCCCCGACCCACCGGTACCAGAATCCGGCCCAGCGATGCAGTTGCGCCGCCGATTCTTTCTGCGGAATGATCCCCGGCACTTTTCCATAGAGCACTGCATGTGCGGCATAGTGGAACGAACGCAACATGCCGGCAACATCGCGCAGTGGTGAGTACTTGATGCGACGCTCTCCGATTGAGCGCCGCGGATCGCCTTCAAAATCAATGAAGACGAAGTCCTTACCGGTGAAGAGCACCTGGCCGAGATGCATGTCGCCATGAATGCGGGTGCGAATTGTAGGGATACGGTGATCGCGTAGCGGCTTGAGCCGCGCGCGCAATTCGTTTTCCCGGTTGAGCAACTGTTCGGCGTCGCCGCGAATATCATCGGGCAGATGACGGACGGTGCTGCGCAGCCGCGTGAAGCAGCGCGTGGCGTGTCCGAGCATGCCGTGATAAAGCCCTTGGCGATAAAAGTCAGTGAACGGCTCCGGTGTGAACGCCGCATCTCCTCGATTGCGCGCAAGCGCGATGAGCAACTCGCCGGTGCGCTGTCCGAGCAAACGCGACATTTGCTGAAACGATCCCACTAAGTCGCACACGACCTGGGGCGCACTCTCTCGTTCGAGATCCATAGGCGTGCCCGACTTTATTTGTGCAAGTCTCGGGTCATCCTGCGCGGCCAATGCGCGTTCGAGGAACAATCCAAGATTGTCGAGGGCGTAGTTCCATCCGTTCGCCTGATGCGGAACGTAGGACTCGAGAATCGCCGCAGTTGTTACATCTCCCAAGCTATTGCGATATTCGATATGTCCGGCAAGATGCGGAGCATTGTTGAAGCCTTCTGCCGTGAGCCACTGCAGAATCTCCTGCTCGGGATTCGGTCCCGATTCGAGACGACGGTAAACCTTCATCATCAGACGGTCGCCGAAGAAGATTCCCGTGTTGTTCTGCGGCGAAGGCCGTGGGACCGACGCCTCTAAGCCGGGCCGTTCTGTTCCCAGAATGCGGCGCAAAGAGCGCGTGTGGGATCCGGCAAGTTCTCCACGATGAGTTCGAACCCGACGACGGCGCGAGATCATGCCAAGTAAGGCGTCCGGAAAGCGGCGATCACGAAAGGCGCTGTACAGCAGGCCTTTTGTACCGTCAGCAGATTCGAGATGGGCAAGAATGAAATCCGACAGATTGGCGACGACTTGTTCCGTTTCGGCTCCGTGCACAGCCGAGAGCGGAAGTTGATAGATTTCCGGTTCACCTTCGTCGAACTCAACCCGGATCAGCACGAGGTAAGAGTTTGTTTCGGGAACGCGAACGACATCGGCAAGCTCGGTGGTGCGAATACGTCGATTGCGGCTGAGGAACCAGGGACGGCCGCGCAGGAATGACGGCAGCAACCGCGAGAGCGCCGATTCCACGGGTCCCGCAAAAACCGATTCCCATGATCCGGCGCGAATTGGGCGATCACGATGTTCGCCGAACCGCGAGCCCGTTGCAGCTTCTCCGAGATTCTGCTGCGGTTCCAAAATGAACCAGTAGAACGCGTGTGGTCCCAGCGTTATGAGGTAGGGACGTTCTCCGATGGCAGGAAACTCGGTGCCGCCAAACATCTCGATCAGCTTGAATCCGGAGAAGGTGTGCAGGTCGAGTTCTACCGCCTGCACAAAACGCGACAGGTTTGCCACGACCAGAATTCGCTCATTCTCGTACTGACGAATGAAGGCCAGCACGCGGCGATTTTCCGGTGTGAAAAACTCCAGCGAGCCGCGTCCGAATGCTTTTGAGCGCTTGCGCTGCGCGAGAATGCGGCGCGTCCACCAGAGCAGGGAATTGGCGTTGTTCTGCTGCGCCTCGACGTTCACCGATTCGTACTGGTATTCGGGATCGATGATCACCGGAAGATACAGCTTCTGCGGATTCGCGTGCGAGAAACCAGCGTTGCGATCGGAGCTCCACTGCATCGGAGTGCGTACGCCATTGCGATCGCCAAGATAGAAGTTGTCGCCCATGCCGATTTCGTCGCCGTAATAGATGACCGGTGTGCCCGGCAACGAAAGCAGCAGCGCGTTCATCAGCTCGATTCTTCGGCGATCATTGCCGAGTAGTGGCGCCAGACGGCGGCGAATGCCGAGGTTGATGCGCATCGGGCGATCCTCGGCGTACATGCGATACATGTAGTCGCGCTCTTCATCGGTCACCATCTCCAGCGTGAGTTCATCGTGGTTGCGAAGGAAGAGCGCCCACTGGCAGTTCTCGGGGATGGCGGGCGTGAGTTGGAGAATGTCGGTAATGGGATAACGGTCTTCCATGCGCAGCGCCATGAACAGACGCGGCATGACAGGGAAGTGGAAGGCCATGTGGCATTCGTCCCCGTTCCCAAAATAGGCAATTGCGTCTTCGGGCCACTGGTTGGCTTCAGCCAGGATCATCCGATCGCGATATTTCTCATCGATGTGCTTGCGAATTTGTCTCAGAAATTCGTGCGTCTCGGGCAAGTTTTCGCAGTTGGTCCCTTCGCGTTCGTATAGATATGGAACAGCATCGAGACGTAGGCCATCGACTCCCATATCGAGCCAAAAATCCATTGCCTGCAGCATGGCTTTGCGCACGGGAGCGTAGTCGTAGTTCAGGTCGGGCTGATGAGCGAAGAAGCGATGCCAGTAGTACGCCTTCGCGATTGGGTCGTAGGTCCAATTCGAGGGCTCGAAATCTTTAAAGATGATGCGCGCTTCTTTGTACTTCTCCGGGGTGTCGCTCCAGACGTAGAAGTTGCGCCAGTGTGATCCCGGCTTCGCGCGCCGCGAGCGCTGAAACCATTGATGCTGGTCAGAAGTATGGTTAAGAACGAGCTCGGTAATCACCTTCAGATCGCGGCGATGCGCCTCGCGCAGGAAAACCTCGAAGTCGCGCAGAGTTCCGTACGCCGGATGCACATCGGTGTAGTCGGCGATGTCGTAACCATCATCCTTCCACGGCGACGGGCAAAACGGCAGCACCCAGATCGCAGTGACCCCAAGGTCCTGGATGTAGTCGAGCTTTTTCGTGAGGCCAGGGAAGTCGCCCATGCCGTCGTCTACCGAGTCGTAGAACGAGCGCACATGCACTTCATAGATGATTGCGTCTTTGTACCAGAGCGGATCGTTGACGAGGACTGCAGTCTCGCGCTTTGGAGACGGCTCTGTCTTCAAAGCCGTGGTCTCGAGCTCTCCCGGCATTCCAAGTTCCCCGTTTGCAAACTTAATAGGATGCACCAATCAGCCTAAGTTCTGCATGATCAGAACCGCGATGGATCGCAATCTTACGGAGCACGCGGATTCTCAATTGCAGAGCCGATTACGCGTGTTATGGCCTTCGCTGGATAAGGGCTCACGGTTTCCGGATGATAAAATCACCTGTTTCTCCCGCATCGGAGTGATTCATGCCTGAAGCCGTGATCGACGCGAGCGCTCCTCCAACTCCGCTCACCAGCCTTACTGAAGATGAGATTCTATTTCGTGATAATGTCCGCCAGTTTGCCGAAGAAAAGCTGCGTCCCTTGGTTCGCGAGATGGATGAGAAGCAAGTCTTTGATCACGCCTTGATCGAGCACTTTTTTCAACTCGGGCTCATGGGTGTAGAGATTCCCGAGCAGTATGGCGGCGGAGCGGGCACTTTCTTCGAAGCGATTCTCACCGTCGAAGAGATCTCGCGCATTGATCCGTCGGCTGGCGTGCTTGTCGACGTACAGAACACGCTGGTGAACAACGCGCTGTTGCGCTGGGCGACGGAGGAACAGAAGCGTCGTTACCTTCCGCGAATGGCTGCCGATACAGTAGGCGCGTATGCATTGAGCGAGGCTGGATCAGGCTCCGACGCATTCGCGATGCAAACGCGTGCCGAGTTGCGCGGCGGCGAATACGTGATCAATGGACGCAAGCTGTGGATCACCAATGGCAAAGAAGCTGGGATCTTCATCGTGTTCGCCAATATCGATCCTTCCGCAGGTTATCGCGGTATTACAGCGTTCATCATCGAAAGGAACTTTCCGGGGTTTTCCGTCGGCAAGAAAGAAGACAAGCTGGGAATTCGAGCTTCCAGCACGTGCGAGCTGCTAATGGAAGATTTGCGAGTCCCAAAAGAGAACGTGCTCGGCGAGGTAGGGAAGGGTTACAAGATTGCTATCGAGACACTCAATGAAGGCCGTATTGGCATTGGCGCGCAGATGCTCGGACTGGCTCAGGGTGCATGGGAAGCGGCGGCGAACTACTCGCAGGAGCGTAAGCAGTTTGGGAAATCCATTTCGGAATTTCAGGGCATTCAGTTTCAGCTCGCGCAGATGGCCACTGAGATTCAGGCTGTGCGGCTAATGGTCTATAACGCTGCTCGCATGAAAGATGTGCGACAGAACTTCGTGAAAGAAGCTGCCATGACCAAGCTCT
>Ga0070741_10004601_pt1 | contig 31986 bp, 48 predicted proteins | sample Coa_R1_4_FD_66440 | JGI IMG/M metagenome (GOLD analysis project Ga0070741, IMG submission 66440) | Surface soil microbial communities from Centralia Pennsylvania, which are recovering from an underground coalmine fire - Coalmine... | ecosystem: Environmental > Terrestrial > Soil > Unclassified ... | reverse complement strand
TATCTCAAGAACGTTTCAATGCGCTCCCGGCGGGGTTCCTGATGCAACCCTCTAGCAGTGTCCAGTTCATCTCGCCAATCAAAGATTTCAATGCGCCGCCGGCGGACTCCCTGACGCAACTCGATGGTATCGAGATTGGCAAGTTCCGACCGAAAGTTTCAATGCGCCGCCGGCGGACTCCCTGACGCAACCTCTGTAGTTCGGGTTTTGGGCCATTCTCCTACAGGTTTCAATGAGCCGCCGGCGGGGTCCCTGACGCAACTCGAATGAGCGTTAGCGAGAGGACTCGGGTATGAAAGTTTCAATGAGCCGCCGGCGGGTTTCCTGATGCAACTCAACAAGATAAGCGGGTAATGTCTGCCCCATCTTGTTTCAATGAGCCGCCGGCGGACTCCCTGACGCAACCCTGCTGAGGGCTTGCGAGGAGCTGGCATAGTATAGTTTCAATGAGCCGCCGGCGGGTCTCCTGACGCAACCCTTGAGATTCCAAGCGCATAAGCCGCGCTAAGTAGTTTCAATGAGCCGCCCCGGTCCCTGGCGGAAACCCGCTGTTCAAAAAGATTTCCGTCTTTTCAAGATCAGGTTTCAATGAGCCACCGGGGGCCGCCCCCGGCGGAAACTTTCCCACTACGAAAGGGCGCACTCCTCTCTCTCCGGTTTCAATGCGCCGGCGGGGTTCCTGACGCAACGCAATCAGTAGAAAAATATGTTACGCTCCTCTCAACGTTTCAATGAGCCGCCGGCGGGGTCCCTGAGGCAACTTTGTAAATCGGTCCCTTCCAGCTCCTGGAAAGTGTTTCAATGCGCCGCCGGCGGGGTTCCTGATGCAACCTTATAGCTTCGCGATGCACTGATCTGAAGTCTTGTTTCAATGAGCCGCCGGCGGGGTCCCTGAGGCAACCTCTCACAAGACAACTTTACCAACTATCCAGATGCGTTTCAATGAGCCGCCGGCGGGGTCCCTGAGGCAACTCTGTTCAAACATCAATTCCAAAGGAATAATACCTGTTTCAATGAGCCGCCGGCGGGGTCCCTGAGGCAACTGGAGGGGTGTCGATGCCTGACCTCGCCTTTTCTCGTTATGTCCCTGGCGCGAACCCTTTGTGATGGATCAGGAAGATTGTTCCTTTCAGTTTTTCTCTCTTCTTCTCCTCTACGGAGCAGCCGTGCGCGAACCTTATGCTCAGGCAGTCACCACACAGGGTTCGCGCCTGCAAAACCCCCTCTAGGTGAGAGAAGCATAGGTGACTCCTGGCGGCAAGACGTCCAGGAGGGGAGAGTCGGTCGTCATCGGGATGCGCTCAAACAATTTGTGCGCGGGTGCATTTCCCAGGGGATGCTCATGGGAAAAGACATGGAGACCCGCAAGAGAGAGATCCCCACGACTCGCTGAATGATCGATCTCCCAACAGTGTTGCAACGCTTCCCAAAAGCGGGCGAGGTCTCGCTCGGAACAGCCTGTCTGGTGGGCCAGATGAGGGACAATATAGACATGGCCGACATACAGCGCCTCGGGGACCAGAAACTTGTGACCCATCTCGATCTGCTTTTTGGCCAGGTCCTCTTCCTTTGTGATAGCCACGCGCGTAATCGCGACTTCCTGGATCTCAATTGGCTCAATCGACGTGGCCCCACCCACCTGGATGGGACCTTGAACTTGCCCGCAATTTTTCCCGGTCGTCATGACCGCGCCGAATACCCGGATGTCCCAGTACTTCTCCGTCATCCACTCCCGGACCCGGCTGATATCAGCCGGGTGCTGCTTGCTGCCAGTTGATACCATGTTGGTAGCCTCATATGCCTCGGCATGCAGCGTATTCAGCGCCACCATGTCGCGGCGCTGCACATAGATCTCGTAGCCGGGCTCAGACCCATAGGCCAGCAGCATCCAGTCGCGAATGCGGCGCTTGATGGACACATCCGTAATAAAGCCATGTCCGTTGGGAAGCTGCCGGGGGCGGTTGCCCATATCCGGGTCGCCATTCGGATTGGACATGGTGCATTTCAAGAAAAACAGGGCGTCGTGCCGGCGATGGGGGTCATGATAGATTGGTATCGTCATTGGGAATCCTCACTTTCTTCTTGTTCTTGTGTGTCTTGTTCAGTCTGTTTTGCCTGGGCCTGCTGAGCCTGGCGCCGATTCTCGGTTTTCTGATGATAGTAGCCCAGAGCAAACATCGCTTGCTCTGGGACAGAGAGGCTCGTTGGGAAGGCTGAAAGACGCTCCAGGATTTCCTGGAGTTGGCGTTGCAGCCCGAAGTGCGCGCCAACGTTCAACTTCTTGAGTTTCTCCAGGTGCCAGTTCGCACGCTGGAGAAGGGGGGCAAAGCTCGCAACTGGACGCTGCGAGGCCGAGGCATAATAGGATCGTACACCCGCACTAATGACTCCCTGAGATTTCCACTCGATCGTCTCCAGGACAGCGAAGAGCCGACCGCACAGATAGGCGGGATCATTGCGGTTTTCTTCGAGTTCTCTCAACAAGGTTCCCCCTTCTGTCTGTGGCGTTTGCGAGAGGAGAAACAGCCGCAGGAGAGCGGCCTGTGCCGGTGACACTCCCTCTCCTTTCGCCAGGTGTCGCAGCAAGGGTTGGATCGCAGGAAGAGGCAATGCTCTTCCCGCAAAGGCACACTGAAGGAGGGCAGGGGCGGCTTGCTCTCCTCCGGCCAGAGTCAGCTGCCAGAGCGGAAAGCAGCGGTACGCTCCTGTATGATCCAGGACTTGCTGTTTTTGGAAGTAGGCATGCATATGCTGCCCCAGTTGGGGCAGCGATTGCTCCATCCACTCACAAAGGACAACGCGGGATTGATTGGCTTTGAGCGCGGCCATGAAAAAAGGGGCGGAAGGCCAGGCAAGATCAGCACGCCAGGGCGAGGACAGCAAGCGATTGACCTCATGGGGGTGAGCCTCCATCATCAGATCGATGGCCTCATTTTCTTCATCCGCCCAATATATGTACACGGTCTCCCCAAGGACCGTGTGCGTTTCCGGCTGCCTTAAGAGCAGATTGAGCGCCGCTGTGACCAGATGGCCGCACTGCTCACAGATGGGCGCGTACTGCGAGCGTTCCAGGCCCCAGGATTCGGCCACTGGCAGCTGACCTGAAATGAGCGCCATGCCGGTGGGCTGGCCGCCGGGGATACCGTGAATCTGGGTGGTCAGGATAATCAGTGGATGGCACCCGGTTCCGCAGACCAGACACTCCAGCCAGCGGGAAGGATCGGCCTTCGACATCTGCGCGCCCCACCAGCGATGGACAGACGCGAGTTGGGCGGGATAGCCGGAACCCACAACCTCAAAGGTGATCTTTGCCTCTGGATCAAAGTCCTCGGGCAACGGGAGACCACCTGGCTGCCATGCTTCGAGGAAGCGGGAGACCGCCTGAACTGCTGGTTCCCCGGTCGCCTCGGCACAGGCGGCGATCAGTTGCTTATAGCGATCATGTCGCGCAGGCGTGCGCGATGGGTCCTTCTTCGGGATGTCCATTCCGAGAGTATACTGGGCATGATCCGCCAGGGGAATAGGGAAATTCCCACTGGTGCGGCTCCCGTAGTCCGGGCAGACCATCAACTCTCCCCGACTCCCCTCCGTCGCCATATCCAGCATCTGGATGCCCTGTCCAGCGGGGTCAATCTGGACGATATAGCGAATGGGCATCCTGGCGCATCCCAGGGGCGGGAGCGCCTGACGCAGCGCATATTCACGAAGACGCTGGAGCAACATTTGAGCGCCTCCACTTCATTGTCTCATACAGATGTTGGGGAACCCGAAGAACCCCCGCCTCAAGGGACGCCTCAAAGAAAACAGGCGTGGCTCGCCCATCAGGCTGGAAATTGCTGAAATCGAAGAGCATCCGGCCAAGCGGCTTGCTCAACGCAATCGGCGGCTCCCCGCCTGCCGGTTCCTCTTCTTCAAAAAAGAGAGGGAATTCCCGGCAGCCAAAGTAGGGGGCGTGGTGATACTGTCCGCGCGCCGCGCGCCGCCGGAATTGCGCCCGATACTCCTGTGGGGTCTCGCCCTCCTGGCGCGCACTGTCATACAGCCAGACATCCGCAATGATCCTGTAGGCCACGTCCACCAGGACCCGGGCGTGCCGCTGCGTGCGCTGGTCCTCGATGTAGAGGGGGCCAGCCCCTACGCTGGCCTTTTTCCCCAGCTCATTGCGCATGAGCTGGGTAAACTGGATGGCTCGAAGCACCTGGATCTCGCGGATGTGCCACTCGAACTCAGGCTTGCGTAAGATAGCCCGCAGAATGTTGCGGGCCGCCGAAGGCGTCATGACGTCGTAGCTGACCCGCTCCGTCTTCCACTCTGGCCGGGTAAAGCAGGCCAGGGGTCCCCAGACCCGCAGGCTGATAGGCCCTGCGGTCGAAATGTTTTTCCTACTCATTGTGTCACCATCCGTGCGCATTCCTCCCCGTCTTTAGACACGGGGAGGAATGCGCACACCTTTTCTCCCAAAGTATTGACGTCTCCTCGATCCGTCCGCTCATCGAGGAGACGGGGGAATCTCCTGAGCGACATAGCCCGCGACAAGGTCCCTGAGGCGGTCTACCAGTATCGAGGAGACGGGGGAATCTCCTGAGCGACATAGCCCGCGACAAGGTCCCTGAGGCGGTCTACCAGTTGCGCCTCAGTACATTGAAACGCGTTCTGCTCCGCAGAGCAGAGCGAAAAAACCAGGTCGTCGTCATCCCGCCGGTATTGGATATCCACGATCTCCAGATCTCTCTGGACATTAAAGAGTTCGTGGAGAAAATCCTCCCGGATCGTGTGGCGCGAACTGCTGCGCCAGATGACAAATCGGGATGACCGACGAAACGGCAGACGAAACGACAGCCGGCGCTCCTTTTTCCCCCCGGCGACCATCACTTCGCTCAGGGAGATGGGCGCGCTCCGAAACGCGCGAATCCGATCATCTGCGAGGCGCTGCTTGACCTCCTCCCGGCATGCCGGATGAAACGGCATGCTCGATGACATCTCGTCTGCCAAAAAATCCGGGAAGAGATGCTGCCACTCCTCTGACCACGCGTCCCAGGTCTCTCTGCCCAGCCACGCGGGCCGACCGTTGATCGGCTGCCGGCACAGAAAACACTCGCTCACGCTCATACCGGCACCTCCACGACATCCTCGAATCTTTCCATGAGCATGGCGACCGCACGCTCGCGATCGCCCGGGTCGTTGCGCCGGATGATATCCTCAATCCGGCGCACAGCGTCCGCTTCTTCCCGGGACAGACCTGTATAGACCGAGCCCGTCCCGCCGGGCCGATTATCCCGCCGCGTGATCTTTCCGTGCCCCCCACCCGCCTTCGTGTAGAAGCGGTAGGCATACCGCTCCTTCACGACTGGCTTGTTTGCCGACGCAAGCAACAGATCGCGCGCCCAGGTTTCCAGGCTTTTGCCCGCAGCCTGGGCGTGCTGCTTCAACGCGGCATACTCCTCCTCGGAGATCCCGCGAATTGACATGTCAGGCATGTTGTTTCCTTTCCTCCAGTTTATTCACCCCACCAGGGGCGCTCATTGTTGCACTCTGCCACAATGACCCCCGGAAATCCATGAATCTCGCGCTCGGTTTCCTGACTTACCGGGGAGTCGCTGTGGAAATCCCCGGATAGGTAGGTACTCCCATCCCAATCCTCTTCGGGATAGGACTCCCAGAGATCACCAATCTCAGGAATTGCCTCAGCGAGCCGATGCAGTGTCTCAGCGGTTTCCGCTGAGACACTATGCAGATAATACATACCCCTTATTCCAGAAGAAGATCGCGCAGGTACGCCTCAATCGCCGCGCGCTCCTCCTCAAACTGAGCGGAGAGGAATTCCTCCTCACTCATATGATCTGGAACGAGTTTAGCGAAATCCTCCCCGCATTCAAGGGAAGGAAGCGGGAGGATGACCCCCTCCGGCTCGTACAGATTGCCGCGCGATCCCTCCCAGAAGACGCTCCAGAGCGTCCCCCGCCGGGCAGGGTACGACTCCGGCGGGTACAACTCCACACTGTACCCGCTGCCTCCCCAGGAGGCCCGCGTGGACATGAGGACCCCCTTCTTGAAGTCCTCTGACTTCAAGAACTGCTCCAGACACTCTTGCATGGTCATACAACATCACTCCTCTCTTTTTTTCAGGTGCGACTTCATGATCGCCATCAATGCTAGCATTATATGCCATCAATGCTAGCATTGTCAAGAGGTGGAAGAGTAGGTATTTTTACCGATGAGTCACGTCAGAGTCTTGACATCGCCGCTCCTGATATTCCATGCTAGAGATGCTCCTTGTGGGCTTGGGGAATCATTCGCATCGATTTGACCAGGAAAGGAGCAACTTGGTGCCACTTTCGAAGAAAAAGCCGCCCCTGTTTCCCTCTCACACGCACTGGCAGTCCTGCTATGAGTCCTGGCTCGCCAGCCTGCACAGCACCCTCACGCGTCGCCACTACGAGGGGGCGATCCGTCGCTTCTTCGAGTTTTGTTACGCTCGCTATGGCAAGCGCATCACGCCCGATCGCGTGCGCCGCGTCGATGTGGAGGCGTTCCTGGGCGGCGCACACAACGGCAAGCCCTGGTCCCCGTATACCTACAATGCCTACTATCAGGCCCTCTGCCGGTTTTTTGCCTATGCCAGCACGTATGAGATTGTCTTCAGAGGCAAACCCCGTCCATTACTGCGGGGCGCGTTACCCACGACCGGGATTGTGCGGGCGCATGGAGGATCAGTGGACCGCTCGATGACCGAGGAGGAGATCACGCGCTTCTTTTCGGCGATTGATCGCAGCACGCTCGTTGGCAAGCGCGATTATGCCCTCTTCTGGACGCTGTTTGTCACAGGCAGGCGGCGCATGGAAATTACTAACTTGCGTCGAGGGGACCTGGAACGCGTCTCGCTCCTCAAAGATGGGGCGCTCCGGCGCGGCTGGCTCTTCTGGTATCGGGGCAAGTGGCGTACCGAGCGCGAGAGCGCAGAGATGCCGGAGGAGTGCATGGAGGCCATCCGTGAGTTCCACGCTGCCGCCGGGCGGGACATTGAGACGATGGACGCGAACGAGCCATTATTTCCGGGCGTGGCGGGGGACGCTATCAGAACGCAACCGATGGCGCTTGCACACGTGGGGGCGCGCTTCCGCAAGATCGCGCGCCGGGCGGGATTACCGGACCGACTCGTCCCGCATAGCCTGCGCTGGGGGAATTCTTATCAACGGTATCTCGCGAATGGGAAAGATTTAATGAAAGTCGTCGAGGAATTAGGCTGGAAAAGCGTGGAACAGGCGGCGCACTATGTGCGCATGACCGCGCGCAAGGAGCAGGGGGATCAGACCGCTGGGAAGATCGCGGCGAAATTTCGCCGCACCGATGCTACAAAGATGTAGCACATCACCGGCCTGGATCGCCTCGGTCTGACCGGTTGGGGCGCTTCTGCTCCCAGCAGAAGCGCCCCAACCGGGCAACGCTACGGTACCTCACCAAGAAACGGATCGATGTCCGGCCCCCCGTCCACCGAAACCTCCCACGCCTCCCGTGTCAGGTACTCCTCTCTGCACTCGATCGGAGAATAGCCCTCCCAGGCGACCACATAGCCCCACTTTTTCTCCTCCGCCGACTCTTCTGCGTGAAACAGAAGGCCGATCACCTGACCGGGGAACGGGGTCAGACCATACTCTTTGTCTTCCAGGTAGTACACCGTCTCTCCCAGAACAAACGCGGGTTGTGGCCAGTCAGCCGGCACCGCGTACAGTTTTTTCTCAGGCATTGTTGCTCTCCTTTCAGATCAGCAAGTCGTGACTGTTCCATCACAACAGTCCTCCCACAAGGAATTCAATCGATAATTCGTCAGCAGCAGTTCTGTTGCAACGTCGTTTGTGGCGCTGCGCTGGCTATGCTTGGGCATCAACCAGGCCAGACGTTGCCATCGGCTGCGCGGATAGAGATTCTCAAGCAATGGATGCGGATAGGACGAGAGCGCAACATATGCCTGCGCCGTTTGGAGTAAAGCCGCAAGACGTTCGTGATCTGCCAATGAGAAAGGGTCCTGATAATACTGGTTCACTCCCAGATACGGCGGATCAACATAGAAGAGAACGCGCGGTTTGTCATACGAGCGGAAAACATCAGCAAAATCGCGCTGATCAATTAAAACAAAGCACAGGCGTTTTTGTATCGCCTCAAAGAGATCGAGTGCGCTCCGATAGGCATGAACGCTGCTATAGCGGGAATTCTTTATTCCGGCATTCCATCCGCTTGGTCCACCGGGGACGGGAGGTTGGCTGGAATACATGCTTTTGGTCACGTAAAACCAGCGAACGGCCCGTTCGAGCGGGTCCAGGGGCGAACCATCAAAAAGACTCTGGCGATACACGTAGTAGAGCGAGCGAGCATAGGGAAGCGATCGGCACCGTTGTTCAAGTTCCGGCGCATGATCGCGGCAGTGCATCCAGAAATTGACCAGATCGCCGGAGAGATCATTATAGACCTCGATATGTTTGCCCGGCGGTTTCTGGAACAGAACATGCGCTGCACCCCCAAAAAGTTCGACATAGGTATCATACTGTTCGGGTTCGGGAAAAGCGCGCAGGATACGAGCGGCACTATAGTATTTGCCGCCGATCCAGGAAAGGGGAGAGCGCAGAGGAGTCATGCCGGGTCCTCACTTTCTTCCTGTTGCCGATTGTAGTACCGATAATCTCCCGGTGCAATCGGCTCGTCCCCATCATCACGCGCTGCCTCGCACATGTCGCACCGGCAGTCCTCACTCGCGATATGCGTAAAGACCGACGAGAAATCAAAGAGGCTGAGATCGGGCTTCTCAGGACAGAGGCAGACGACGAGCACGCGATCCGTGCGCATCGTCCAGCAGCCCGGGGCAGAGCAAAACACGGCTAGCTCACGTATCTGCTGCCAGTCGAGGCCCCTCTCGAGGTGCAAATGGAGGAGCGCCAGGCGCACCAGGCGCATCTCAGGACGGCGCAGAATCGAGAAGAACAACGCCCGGTCACTCATCGTCGCTCGCTCCTGTGACAATAACACGCACTAGGAGCCTCTCCTCCGTTTGCCCCTTGCTCCTCAGACCATGAGGGTAGCGGGTCGTGCGGACGAGAGCAGGCTCCCCGACGGATAGCACCGTTTTTCCCGCTTTTGCGGCAGGTGTGCAAAAACTGGTCAAGTTTATCGGGAGGAACCAGTACTACTTGTTTGTCCATTCTTTCTTTCTTTCTTTCTCCTTGCTTTCTTCAAAATTCGGTTCACGCTACGGATTGAGCCATGTGTAGAATATATCCGTAATCGTTCTCCTTCTTTCCTCTTGTTTGAACTCCAGGGTCAGCCAGTCGCGCAGGCCAACCCTGGCTGACCCATCAGGGGAGCTCGTCAGCATCCAGAAATGGATCGAAGTCCTCCTTCGCCCTCGCCTCGGCAGTCATCGATTGCTCGAAGAACGATCCGGTGGGCATCCAGGCCAGGCCGGCGGCCTGGGCGGCCCGGCAATCATCGGCGTAGGTCCCGACGACCAGCACACGCTCGCGCGGGATGCTCACCTCCGCGATGATTTCCTCCAGCATAAGCGGCGCAGGCTTGCGCCGCTTGAGTTCATCCGGGTCAGCGTAGTGTTCAAATCCCGCTGCCGGGGTCGGATGCGCAAAACACACGCGATAACATGTCGCGCCGATCTGCTCGGCGGTCCAGCGTACCTCCGCCTCGGCTTGCTCTTCGGATTGCAACCCGAAAGCCACTCCGCCTTTGTTGCCCGTGACTGCGTATCTCACTGCTGTTCCGCTGCGACGGACACGATCCTGACGCAATTCTTTCAACAATTCGACACGGCCTGGCAGCATAGCAAGCGGCTGCCGGTCGCGGAACGGTGTGTTGGTCAGCACACCAAAATCACCGAAAATGATGAGGTCGAACTTGTCCAGATCAGTAGTCAAGGTGATCTCTCCTTTGAAATGGATTGTTGCACTATTTCCAGCAGTAGCATCTCCAGGGGAGGCATGCAGTGCAGGCCCCGCACGCCCCCCCCTCGACCCGAGCCCACAGCAAGCAATTGTATGCTCTCATCTATATCCGACGAGAACACCGACGCTAACAAACACGATACTGTCCATTCGGTTCCGGGCGCGGTCATGGCGGCGCGCGACCTGCTTGCCGCCGCGCTTCAGCTTGCCACTTGCCGAATTTCCTGCTCAAGTTGCGCAATGAGGTCTTGCGCAGCCTGGAAGGTTGCAGGGCGCGCGACCTGCTTGCCGCCGAGACGCCTGCACAGATGTGCAATGCTGGCTACCTGATCCTTTGTCACCGGACCATTTGGATCGGCCTGCCCCTCGACTGCACGATGCTCAATCGGAGTATCAACCAGCCGATGCTGCTCATCAAACTCATCGCCGGTGAACTGCGTGCCGTAGCCGAGGGCGGCCAGCGCCCGACCGATCGCTCCGGTTTCCGCCTTCTCGATGTAGTCAGGAAAGCTCGCGGCCTTCTCCGATTTCGTGCCAACGGCTATGCCGCCGCGCCCATCGCGGACGATCGCGCGAAAAACCACGAAGCCCCGCGCGCGCTTCGTGACCTTCTCACTCCTGCGCGTTTCGCTGTTCCACTGGTAGCTCTCCTCTTCCGTTTCTCGATCGAGGTCCAGATGGACGATCTCCGTCTCGATGGTTCCGTCGGGACACAGCGAGCGGAACCAGACGAGACGCCACTTCACCGGCAGGTAGTCCGCCGAACCGGTGCGCCCTTTGATCTGAATGAGATGCTCATTGGGATTGAACACCAGAGGTCGGGGAGACTGCTCTCCTGCATTTTGACTCATACTCTCTACTCCTGTGATAACTCTCATGCTGCTCGTTCTGGAATCACCGAGTTCGTCATATCTGTGAGCGCAACGTGAGGACGGATTCGCGACTGTCCTCGCTCAACTCATAAACGAGGCCCGGCTCGAGCTCGAACCCCTCTGAATCAAACAGCACGATGTGGTACCGCCACCAGTAACCCTTCCGCTCGACAATCACCGATGGGGGCAGAAATACCACCCACACCGCCCCGGCATCCAGCAGCCGGGCTCCGTGTTTCTCCAACCATTCACCCGCCGCAGGACTCATCCGCCCGGCAACGAGCACCGGACCGCTTTCCTGTCCTTGCTGCTGGCAGGGACAGGACGGATCAAGGCAGGTGGGAGAATCGTCTGTGTGCAGGAATTCGATCTGCACAACCAGTGGAGAGGAAGGGGCGACCGGCCACCTCCCTGGTCTTTCCAGCATATGGTATCCTTTCTTTCAGGACGTGCGTTTGGTGGCACGCCCCCACGTGCGCCGGAACGGTCACACCCCGGCGCACGTGCGTCCTACGACGCGCGCACAAGTCGATCAAGCGACCGTTGCGCTTTTGCCAGAATCTCAGAGGCCGGCACCTTCGCGCGTTGCCAGTGCCGCGTCTTGTAGACATATCCCGGCTTCCCGCACTCACCTCGTTCGTAAACGAGCGTCCACTGCTCGCGAGACACATCAAGGTACGCCCCCGTCTCTCGACACTCGGCGACATGCCGACCGTGTGGGGTCCATTGCAGCATCCATTACCTCCTTTCCATCACATCCTCACGTGAGGTGCGCGGGAACTTTCTCAATTCCCGGCTGGCATAGACCACCGGGTAGCCCTCCGTTGAGCGGACTTCCGACCACCCCTCTTTGGAGGAGCGAAGAACGCGCCCCGCAAAAACGCCATCATCCCACCGCACGACCAGGTCCCCGACCGCAAAGTTGGGAGACGCAGCAGCCCGCCCGTAGAGAAGTGGAGCGCATGCAGGGCAAAATGCGCCCGCCTCCGTTTCAACGTAGCCCATCGCCGCAAAGGCAGCGAGCGCTGCCTCGTCGGTCGGAGCCTGGACCGAATCGACGACAAAACAACGCGGACAACACACCGAAAAAGATCGCCTGAGATTCCACACGTCTCGTCTCCTTGCTACCAGCGATGATGACTTTTCTGGTATCCATCAGTAAATGCACGAAGAGCGATTCCTTCCGCCTCTTTCCACTGAAGCGAATGATAGGTATCAAAGGCTCGCTCTTCCAAAAGAGCTTTGACGAAGCCTTCTATCGCATGCGGCTGGATATTGGACTCTTCGCCGAGGCGATAAAACACCTCTCGAATTTCAAAGAGGAACAAACCTCTGGTCATGCTCTTTCTCCTGGGGACGCGGCGTGCAGCGCGCTGCACGCCGCACGAATATCCTCAAGCGTCATGCCGAACGAAACGAGTTGTAGATATACCGCATCTACCTCGCGGCATGCCGCGAGGTACTCCCCGAACGCCTGAGGCCGCTCCGTCTGGAGATACGTCTCCCAGGCATTGCTCGCCTGCCTGTCGAAAACAAGATACGCATGCAGCAACTCCTCACGATTCATAGCTTCTCCTCCTCAGGCGGTATCACGCGCCGCCTGCTCGCGCCTATGTTGCCGCGCTCCCAGAACACCATGCGCACACCGCGCGCTTGGAACGCCTCCCGCAATAATCGCAACTCTGCGGGATCAACGGAGCAGAGAATTGGTCCCCCGAATCGGGAGGCAGAGCCGGGGCGACACCCTCTGCAAATCGCCCCGCCTGTCGCAAATCGCCCCGCCGGGAGCGACCCGGGCGCACCATGCCCCCAGGAATCTGCATACGCCTGCCTGGTTTGCAGAACATGATATACTCCTTCTGGAAGAGGGCAACGGGCTTCAATCGCTCCCTCTTCCCCCGAGCTTCGGGCCGCCCGCAAGAGCGGCCCGTCCGTACTACCTGCCCATCTCACATACGCATGCACAACCAACACATCCCCTACCCGCTCGACGACCTTCAGGGCAGTTCTCAGTCCTTCAGGATGATGCGCTAGCGTATCATCACTGATGATAGTATAGACGATACGCTAGCGTATGTCAAGTGTTTCGCGGATTTTTCCTGCAAAGGATTGAAAAAGTCGTAACGGTAATGTTACTATAAGCAAAAGGAGGCAGGACGTGGAAACACCAGAAACCAAAGAGTATTACACGCCGAGCGAGGCGGTGCGATATCTTGCTCAGCGATGGGGAAGACCATCGTATTCTGTTACGGCGTTCAGGCTGCTTCGGCATCGTCGAGGTCTCCAGCCAGATATGCATCTGGGCAATGTGTCATTGTGGAAACCGGCGACGCTCGATGCAATTGCTGCGCCAGATCGCCGAGCGCCGCGCCGGCGTTCTCGATCTCAGCATACGCAAAAGGCAGAAAACCTGCCGTCAAAGACGTGAGCCTGTCCACTTTTATCGGACAGTGGATGGAGTGAGAAGCGACAGGCGAGGAGAAGCTATGGTACAGTCAAACGTGCAACCCCAGGAGGGGTACTGGTGGTCATCGTATGGCCCCTTCCCGCCTGCTGATGAGGAAGCAACACGACCACACGCAGGCCGGGTCATTGCGCATTATCGCAAGATGCGCCGGTGGAGCGCAGCGTGCCTGGCGCAACACATCGGCCTGAAAAGGAGTCAGATGTATCATTTAGAGCAACAGGCCAATCCCCCTGAGCCATTTTCACGCCGGGAATTGCTTGCCCGCGTGCTCATGATCCCCCCGATCCTGCTCGGTCTGCCAGACTTCGCGCAACGCGTCTCATCCCACAGCATGCTCCCACAGACGACCATAGAGGCCCATGAAAGCGTGCTGCGCCTGGCATGGTCAGCGTACTACAGCAGTAGTGCAGAGGAAGCGGCGATCACCGTCGCTCTCTTTATCACGCATCTCGAAAACGAGATACAGGCATCTTCGGGGATCGCTGCCGATCAGTTGCGTGCGACCCTTTGCCGATTCTATCAGCTTTCCGGGGTCGCGGCCCGCGATCGGCTCGATTGGCAAACGGCGCAGGCACACGGGACGCGAGCACTTGATCTGGCATGGCATCTTTGCAATGCCGATCTGATTGTTACGGCGCTCTTGCGCCGGGCGCGGACCTACGTCGAGATGCGCCGCTATGACCTGGCTGTGACCGATTTGGAGCAGGCGCGCGCCTCTGTCGAGCGCGCGCGCGATCCCGCCCGGTCCTATGCCCTGCTTTGTCTCGCGGAAGCCTATTCGCTTGCCTTTCCTCATGACAGCGGGAGGCAACGCGAAAGTTTGCGCCTGCTGGACGGCGTAGCGCGCGTCGTGCGCTCCCAGGGGATTCTGGAGGGGGATGGCAGCCATATGAAAGTAGATGTCCCCGGCATGCTCATGATGCGCGGGGACATTCTGCGCCGCTTCGGCGCGCTCGATGAGGCGAATGAGGCCCTGCTCATTGCGCGCGAGCAGTTGCCCCGTCATTTTGTGCGCTGGCAAGGCAATCTGCTTGTTGCAGAGGCGCAGTTATGCTATGCAGAGCGGGATTTCGAGGGGGCATGCGATCTTGCCACTGACGCCCTTTCGATCCTCGGCGAGACGCGCTCGCGCGTCTCGCGCGCGAAAATCGAGCGACTGCACGCGCGTATGGCACGCGTCGCACCGGGCGTGCGGGCGGTTCAAGAACTTGGCGCACACCTGGAGCAACGATAAATGCCAGATGTGGTCATTCTTGGCGGCGGCATTATTGGCTGCTCCGTTGCCTATCAACTGGCAAAGCGCGGGGCGCGGGTATGCGTGCTCGACCCCGGCGAGATTGGCGCACAGGCGTCGAGCGCCGCTGTCGGGGCGCTCGCTCCGATGAAACTCTTTGCTCGCCGGGACAACCCTTTGCTTGCGCTTCAACTCAAAAGCCTGGCGCTCTTCCCGGACGTTCTCCAGGAGATCGAGCAACTCACCGGGCACTCCTGCGAGTACCAGCAATCCGGGGCGGTGCGTCTTGCCCGTGCGACAGAGCGCGCGCGCGTCGCGGCATGGGTTGACGAGTGGCGGGAAGAGCTCTTTATGCATGTGAAAGAGCGCGAGGAGATACGCGAGCAGGAAGGGGCCCTCGATGCATCCTCTTCGCTCGCTGTTTTCATTCCGGCAGAGGCGCAAGTGCGCGCCTCTGCCTACATGCGCGCAGTGGCGCTGGCCGCGCGCCGGGCCGGGGCAACCCTTTCCGGGGAGACGCGCATCCAGGAGGTCATCTCCTGTGGCGCTCGCGTGCGCGCTGTGCGCACCGACGCCGGAACCATTCCTTGTGATGCGCTCCTTCTCGCCGCCGGGGCCTGGTCAGGACAAGTCGGGGAACTCCTCGGTTTGCGCCTGCCTGTCAGACCGATGGCAGGGCAGGCGATCGAAATGGCACAACCTCCCCTCCCCATCCGTCATCTCCTCTTTGGCGAGGGGGTCTATATCGTCCCGAAGAGCGACACGACGCTCTATATTGGCGCAACGCAGGAAGATATGGGATTTACTCCGCACGTCCAGGCTACGGGCGTCGTCAGGCTTGGAAAAAAGGCGTCGAGACTGGTGCCTGCACTCGCGTCTCTGCCCGTCAAACGCGCCTGGGTGGGACTGCGCCCAACGACGCCCGACCATCGCCCGATATTGGGAAAGGCGCCGGGATGGGAGAATGTGACCATTGCTACGGGACACGGCGGATTCGGCGTGCTGCTCTCGGTCATCACCGGGATGACGATCGCTGATCTCATCGCGACCGGCAGGCTTCCCGCGATTCTGCGTCCCTTCCTCCCTGAGCGTTTCGCCGCCGACACTCCGTCATAAACCCCCTGCTTCTGCGGCAGGGGGTTGTCGCCAGGCGCGTCCTGCGACAACAGGCTCTGGGGCAGCGTGCCTTACCTCTCCGTGCCTCTGCGGCAGGGGGGGATGACGGCCCCGAAGCGAAAACGTCCGGTTTTACCGGACACCACTTAAAGGTTGCATCTCACACAACACGGCGTGTGTGTATGCTACAAGCAGAGAGTCGCGTTCCACCGTGTGACGACAGCGCGCGGCCTGCTCCCGGCAGATGGCTGCTTGCATGGTTCCCGCCCTGCCGGGAGACCCTCTCCTTGCTCATTGGACAAAGGAGCAAGCGGTGTTGTTACATAAGAATGGGAGTGCGCGCCGGTGGGGTGAGCATCGATGAAAAACAGGTGAACCGTCAGTTGCACAAGCAGGCGGTACATATCTGGTAAAAATGGAAGGAGTGAGGGAGAGGTTTCTCAACCCGAAAGGGGAAAGACTTGTACATTTGTCACTAAAATGGTATAGAGAGAATATCGGCTGCTTGCTCCGCAGTCAAACAGATGGACGCCCCAACAAGAACGTTTCTGCCCGGCGATACGGGTTTGAATATTTCGCACGGAGGTGCTACCTATCCCGCAGGACGTGCCCGGCGCTGCTTGGCCGAGCGGCACGCATAACCGAACACTGCACCTGTCTCCCCAGGTACGACAAGGAGCAAAGCCTACCGGTAGGCTCCCGTTTCTCCAGGTATCTGATATTTTGTGTTCGTCTGTCTGGAGCAAGTCCAGGAAGGATGACCCGCTGCAGATTGTGATAGAATCGGAATGTGCCGATTGTGGCACACGTTACGTTCCAAAGACACATGGCTTCCGCAAAAGGCGTCCGATTCTGCCACACCCGATCGGACGCCTTTTGCGTTCCGATCGGCAAAACAGGCGCCTCTGGCTCAGAGCGAGGGCCAGACGCCGGTGAGGCAAGATGATGCGCCCAGATCGGGGACGTTGCCCGATCTGGCCAGATAGCCGGAAGGAGCAGAAATCCTCGGCTACTTGACTGAGAGGAAGTGGTAAGGTATGATAAACTTGAATCAACCATATCAAACAATAGAGGAGAGGGATCGAGTGTGAACGAACAACCATTTTTGACAGTCAAGCAGGTCGCAGAAAAATTGCGTATCCCTGTCTCAAGCGTGCAGCGGTATATCCGGAAAAAAAAACTGGCGGCGCATCGGGTTGGGAGAATCTACCGCATCTCGCCTGCAGATCTTGAGCAGTACCTGCAGCGCAATCGGACAATCCAGCAGGACGAAGAAAACTTGCCGCTTGCCGGCTAGGCGTTTCTCCATCAAGATTTGGGGAATCGGAAGAAAGAGCAACGCCTAGCCGCAGACGATAAAGACCTGGGGGGCATCAGGAAAGCCACTCATGGGTCTGTATCGCTTTTAATCATACGCAAACATACACGGACTGTCAAATTTTTACGCCTCGATACTCCTAGATACTTATGCCTATGCACACATACACATAGATGCCGGTTTTATTCGAGGGGAAAGTGATGAACAAAATGCTAGAATTTCCCGGTTCACAGGATGTGAACGATGTGGAAGATCTCTTGACAATTGAGGACCTGAAGCGAATTTTTCACGTGCAGGAGAAGACTGCGCGAAAATACTATCAGCAGTACGGACTGCGCGCAATCCGGCTCCCAGGACGAGAAGTCCGTTTTACCCGGGAGGCAGTCCGAGAATTTATCCGCCGATGCGAGGAGCCTCAGGCGGCGTCGTAAAACAAACGGGCCACCCGTGCCAGGGGTGGCCCATTCCCCCGATTCCCGCCGACGTGCAATGGGGATGAGCGGGAACCGGAACAGAAAGGAGTGCGTACAAAACACATACATGAACATTGATGGATACACTATAGCACATCCGTCAATGTTCATGAAAGCGAAAGTGCGTCCTGGCTTGCAGGCAGGAGACAGGCGGGTTAACGGGAAAGATGAGCTATCACGTCATAGGCCCTCTCCGCAAGTCGTTCCGCTCGTCAGGCCGCCTCACGCCACGCAGGGAAAGCAGGTTCGTTTGCGCTGCGAACCTCCCCTGCCGGTCAACGCTAAAGAATGCCGGCTGCCCACGCCGGAGAAATAGAGAAGGATGATGAACGAAACCATTGTGAAGCGATCACAGGTCCTTCCGCTGGCGATCCCTGCGGATATCTACACGGCGCTTGCTTGCCTGCGCGTTGGCGATCCCGTGCCGCCGCAGGTCTACATCGCAGATTATCAAGACGATTCGATCCCGCCCTGGACGGTCCGCGAGATTGAGCCGCATGACCGCCTGCTCATCCTGACCGTTTGTGATGAGCGCGCACCGGTGCAGGCTACGCTCTTTGAGCCGGCGCATGTGGTCGCGCGCGATATCTTTACGATGCCGACCAAAACGCTGGCCGGTCCCCTCTATAGCTACTATCCTGGCTGCGTCCACGCGCGCAATCCACTGGCGGATATCCGCCAGCAAGCACGACAGATCGTTGATCGCGCGTGCAAAAGAGAGGCCGTCCCCGCCCTCTTGACCGAGAGGCGAAAAGGCGGTGTGGCATGACGAATGCGGCCGCCTTTGAGGGGTTCCCTCTGCCCACAAAGAACTGGTTCTCCGTGCCCAATGCAATCACGGATGTCATTGCCGAGATTACCAACCTGGCAGAGCTCAAAGTCCTGCTCTACGTGATCAGGCACACCTGGGGCTACCATGAATACGGGAAGCCAAAGGCCATCAGTATTGATGAGTTTATGTATGGCCGCCGCCAGGCGTCCGGGCGGCGGATGGATAGCGGGACCGGACTGTCCCATCATAGCGTGATTGACGGGCTGAGGCGAGCCGTCGAACACGGCTATCTGCTCTGCGAAGTGGATGATTCGGACCTGGCACGCGTCAAAAAGTCCTATACCCTGAGAATGGCAGCGGGTGAAGAGTCTGCACCCCCTGAAGAATTTGCACCCCCTGAAGAATTTGCACCGGGTGAAGAGTCTGCACCCAGCAGTGCAGATTCTGCATGCCGATCTGCAGATTCTGCAGATCGATCAAAGAAAAACACTCAAGAAAAACACTCAAGAAAAACACTCAAGAGTAATTTCGCGCGCGGATTGACGCCCGACGATTCCGGCTCGTCTTCCGACTCGCCGGTGTCCGGCCAGCGCGCGAACGAGAAGGAGAAAGAAGGGCCATCCCATGCTGCAAGGTGTGTTCATTCTGGTCGTGCTTTCCAGCTTGCTGCTCCTGCTCTGCCTGACGATAGCCGTCCTCTGGTTGAGGTTGTGGCATCGAATCAACCAGGTCATCGAGAGCATCGAGCAGCCTCCCCGGCAGAAAGACGACGCGGAGTAAGTTCCGCAAGCGCATCGGAGGGTCCCGATGCGCCATACCCCGTGTTGCACACGGATGAGCGTCAGGATCAGGCGCACGCGCAAAAAGCCGGCGCGGGCCGGAAGGAGGTGGCTCCTGCCCGGGAGCCGGGAAAGCAGAAGGACCGAACGGGGGTGGGGACGGCGGTCCCGCCGCAGATGCCGCCTCCTGATGCGGAGTGGAAGACCACAACCTGCTTGCAGCTCTTTGATTTCTGGCGTGGCGCGCCGTTGCTGGCAAAGCATCAACTGATGCGCGCCTCTCAGTGTGCAAAAGCTCTTACCGCACACTATACGCGCCAGCAAGTCGAGCGCGTGCGCGCGTACATGGTCACGCAGGACCCCTGGTGGAGCGAGCGGCCGGAGCTGGTCGATGTCTGCAGCGTGGCTGAACATATCCACGCAAAGCTGGCGGAGATGGAGCGGCTCCGTGCTGGTCGCAAGTCACCAGAACAGGCCGCACGGGCGTCTGGTCCAAAGGCGCCTGCTCCCATCCTGACAACCTTCAAGGATGTCTCGCATCTGGCGGCGCACCTCAAGGGCGAAGACTACGATGAGCCGATGATCCCGTTTGTGGTGCCGGGGAGAGGAGGAGACCTGCATGCAAGCTGAAGCAACGCCTCCCCAGAGCCGGGAGGCAGAGGAAGGCGTCCTGGGGAGCCTGCTCATTGATCCAGAGGCGATCAGTGAGGTCGCGGCGCTGATCACGCCCGATGATTTTTACAACTGGGGGCGCAGGACGATCTACACGGCGATTCTCTCGCTCGCTCAACGCCACATCCCCGCTGACTACCTCACACTTTGTGAGGAGTTAAGGCGCCAGGGGCAACTCGACGAGGTGGGCGGAGCAAGCGAGGTGGCCGCCCTGATCGGGGCGGTTCCCACCTCCCGGCACGCCGAGTATTACGCGCGCATTGTGGCGAAGAAAGCCGAATGCCGGCGTCTTCTTCAGGCCGCTGCAAAAATTGCTCAGCTTGCTTGTGAAGAGGGAGACGAGGCGCTCACCGAGGCCGAATCGCTCATTCTGGCGATTGGCCAGCAACGAGCCCATCAGAGCTTCGTGAGCATGGCCGAGTACTTTCCGGCGTATCTGAACCGGTTAGAGGCTCGCTCGCAGGGGGGTGCGGTTCGTGGCATTTCCACGAACATCCGTATGCTTGACGCCCTGCTTGGGGGCTTGCAGCCGGGCAAGCTCTACGTTCCCGCCGCCCGCCCCGGGGTGGGCAAGACCACCATCTGCCAGAATATCGCCTATCGGGGGGCGCGCAAGCACGGCATCCGGGTCGGGTTTTTCTCCCTCGAGATGAGTGAGGATGATCTGATGGATCGTTTCATGGCGATGCACACGCAGATAAACTCGCTCGCGCTCCAAAACGGGGCCCTTTCGCCCGACGAGTGGGACACGGTGGTGAAATCTGAAGAGGTGATGAGCAGGCTTGGGATTTTTTTCCGGCATACGCCAGGCATCTACCTGGACGATCTGGCCAGCATGGCCCGGCGCCTGGTCAAGAGGCATCACATCGATGTGCTCATCATCGACTATCTGCAGCTGGTGCGCGCTCGCATCGAGGGGAAGCGCATTGGGCATCGGGAGATGGAGGTCGCGGAAATTGCGCGCGGACTCAAGATGCTGGCCGGCGAACTCTCGCTCCCGATTCTTGCCCCCGCGCAAATTAGCCGCGCGGTCGAGCATAGCGCAGTGCTCAAGGATGAGCGAACGGGCCTCTCCTACCGGATGCCGATGCTTGCGGACCTGCGCGAATCGGGCGAGTTGGAACAGTCAGCGGACGTGGTGATGTTTCTGGCGCGCGCCGAAGAGGATGAAACGAAAGTCAAGCTGCACGTTGCCAAGCATCGCAACGGGCCAACGGGTAGCATCGATCTGTACTTTGAGGGGGCAACGACGCGGTTTTTCCCGCTGTCCATGCAGCACGGCCCCCTGACCGAGGAGTGAGGCCATGGACGAAGGGCACGATGCCATTGGCGCCCTCCTGCAGGAGGGCGCCCCCCACCGGGCGGGCGAGGCCCTGGTGAGTGGGGAGCAACCAGAGATCAGTCCTCTTGCCCAGGCGCGCATCGACGAGCTTCTGGCGCGTTCGCCGGCATTGCAGGAAGCGGTTGAGCAGGAACCCCGGGTCCTGTCCCTGCTGCAAACCGCCACGCTGGCCCCGGCACCGGCGCGGTGGTGGCACTACGAATTGCTGAAAAACCTGGGGATGTCGCTGGTTGGATGGGAAGCGCGGACAGAGATGCTGCGAACAAGCGAGCATTATGTGCGGTTCGTGCAGGCCCTCGATGCGCTCTTGCCCGCTCCAGGTGATGATGAAGATGAAAGGGAGGAAAACGCATGAGTCCCGTTCATCCAGAGCTCCGCCTCACCCTTGCCGATCAGCAGGGATTGCGTTGGGCACAGCAACAGGTGACAGCGCACCACTACCTGCATCACCCGGTGGATGTGCGCGCTCGCCCGCTCGCCTATGTCATCGTCCTTGCCGACGAACCGGTGGGGTGCCTCATCTTTGGGCGGCCTGAGAGCACGCGTTGCACTGGCTGGTATGGCAGTGTGGAAGATGTCCAGGCCGGTCGGTGCCCGCTCACGCGCTGGCAAATTCTCAATCTGGCGCGCGTGTGGCTCGATCCCCGCGTCCAAATGGGCGGCGACTGGTACATTCCGAATGCCGCCAGCCGGATGCTTGCGCAGGCCCTGCGCCGCGTGGGGTACGACTATCTCATGCACTGGCCAGTGGTGTGGATGGACGAGCCGTATGAAATCCGTGAGGTCCTCTCCTACTGCGATACGAGCAAGCACCGGGGCACGCTCTACCGGGCCTGCAACTTTGTCTTGAGGCGGGTAAACGCGCGCGGCATCGAAACCTACGTGCGTCCGCTCAGGCGCCTTACGCACGCAGAACGCGCAGAAATCGCACGGGCAAGCCGAGCCTGCCCGCGAGCCAGGCGCAAGCGCCTGGCGCGCGCCGTACTTTGGCCCCCTCTCTTTGGGGAGGAAGCAGGATGAGTAACGCTTGAAACAAGAAAGAGAAAGGAAGGACGAACACCCAATGGCAGAAGCCGATATCACACGACTTACCCGGATGGCAGAGGAGGGCAACATCGAGGCCGGACTGATCCTGGAGTTGATGGACAGATGTCAGGAAGTGGCAGGCGGCCATCTCCTCGACGGCATCACGCTGGCCTTTGGTCTGCGAGCAGAGCGCGATCACGATGAAATACTGGCAGGCGTCATTGAGAACCTGTTGCATATGTTGCTTCCAACGATCCTCAAGTTGACGTATAGCGGGATGCCCGGCGATGTTTTGGATGGGTTGCGTTTTTTCATACCTATCCGGCACCGTCTGGATGCAGCAATCTTTGCCTTCTATCACCAGAATCGGGCATGGCCGCACGCCGTGAAGCTCTCATCACGTTGGAAAGCAGCGATGCAGAACGAGAGGTCCTACCTCTATCGGGAGGCGAGCGGCGACCATCCGGTGACGCTCATCTATGTCAATCAAAGTCTAGAAACGATTAGCTGTGAATAGCCCGCCCACACCTGGGCAGAAAGCGAGGGATGAATGCTATTTTCCCTGGGACTCATTGACCCGAGGCTCACGCGGACGAGCGGATTGAGCCGTACAGACCGAGGGGAGGGAGCAGCGTGAGCCTGCTGGACTGCCTTCCATCGGTTCTTTTCGCCGGCACGATCGGCCTGTTTGCCCTGGTGATCGCCGGCGTTCGCGCGAGACGTGGCCGGACGCCAGATGCGCCCCACACACAACCGCTCCCCTCGGTTGCCCCGCTCGCCCCGCTCACGGACGAGAATCGGGCCATGCTAACACGTTTGCGCGCTCGCCCGGCGATCGCGCTCGATGTGGCGTATGCACGTGGGGAAGCCCCGCAGGGAGGAGAATATGGGCATGACTGAAGAAGTAAGGTCCGAGTCCGCACCAGCGCCGAGGGAGAGCGCAGCAGGCACCATTCGGGTGACGCTGGACTTTCCGGCAGCGGTGCTGGAAGAATTCCACGCGGCAAGCCGTGAGCGGGAGGCCGCGCACCTGGGATGGCAATCCCTGGAGGACTACCTGCGCAATCACGCGCTCGCCTCCCTGCTCGCCGCGCATCAACGCCGAATCATGGCAAACGCGCGGACAGCTTGCCTGCTCCTGGGTCCTTCCCAGGAGTCTGAAATGAACGCCCGCCGGGCGTGGTTGCACCGGATTGCGCCGGATGCCTCCCTCATCCGGCGAACTGGTGAGAAGGAAGGAAGGAAAGAGCGAGGAACATGAATGATCTGATCTTTTTGGGGGGGACCATTGGATGCAATCACTGGCGAGAAGAGCGGGTCATTCCCGGCCTGCTGGCGCGTGGGGTTGATCCCGCCTGTTTGTTCAATCCGGTGGTTGACGTGTGGGATGAGCAAGCCCGGGCGCGAGAAGATTGCGTCAAAGCACAGGCACGCTACCAGGTGTATGTGCTGGCCTCGCCGGAGCCAGCCAGCCCCACCCCAACGGACCATCTGCCGGCCTATAGCATGGTCGAGGCGACGATGGCGCTTTACGAAGGAAAGGCGGTCATTGTGCTTGATGACGCCCATCTGGCCCCGCGCGCCCGAACGGTGCTGCAGAAATGTTTCGCCGACTGGCGGGCGCGCTTTCCCGGCGCGCCCCTGTTTACTGACTATGAGGCGATGATGGACTGGCTGGCTGCGCGCCTGCGTGCAGAGACCCCCCCACAGGCTGGACAGACTGAACCGATGCCCGTTGTGACTCCTGCGCGCCAGTGTGGCGTGCGAGGATGCGCCAATGGAGCAAGTCCCTGGGTCTTTTGTGGCGTGTGTGGCCTTGCGCTCTGTGAGGACCATCTGACTCTGGTGGATGTACCAGAGCTAGGACGGGCCCGGTACTGGCTCTGTCCTGCTCATGCGAAAGGAGGCGTACATGGATGAACACTTGAGGGAGCAATTGGAACGCATTCCGGCTCTGGCTTCGTTTTTGCAGGAGCCGGAGGGAGAAGAAGAGGGGCAGGTGCCGACCGGCACGCTGGCCTGCCGCATCCGTGATCTGCTCGCGCAGGTGTCGCAGTCCCCGCGCTGGTACAAGGCAGGCATGCTCCCGTATGCGCTCCCGAAAGATTCGGCGACGGTGTTTGTGGTTGCAGTCCCGATGCCGGAGATTGACGCGCTTTCCATCAAGGTCGTGGTCGAGGACGAGACAGGCGGCCTGCATGTGGCCGCAGATTTGCCGCCGGCGGACGACATGCTCGCCGGCATTGCCCTCACCTCGGAGGACAAGGAGGAGGCCAGCACGCAGCAGCACATCGCCGATCTGTCCGCCTGTTTTTCTCGCATTATCCCGGCGCTTATCGAGACCAGTAATCTGCTGAAAAGCAGCGCTCAGATTTCTCAGGAGCACAAAAAATGGCTTCGCTACGAGCTCGCGCACGCCTGCAAACATTTATCGCTGTATCTGGAGGAATTGAAGAAGAAAGGAACCTGAAAAGGCGTTCGTTCGTCACAGAGCATCGGTCCGGGGCCGCTCCGACGGGCGTCCGGTCTTTGTGCGGGACCGATTTCTCCGATGGCCAGGAAATGAACGAATGAAAGGAGCAGCTATGTTTGTCGATATTACCGGTCTGGACAAAGTGTCCGTTCTCCAGACGCTCTATGCGCGCGCCCGGCCACAGGGCCGCGGCTGGTTACAGTATGAGCCCGGTCCCCTTCCACGGGAAGCGGCCCGGGCAGCGTTGGAGGCCACCCAGGCGTTTGACTATCTGCGTGGGCGGGCGCTCAAAGTCGATCTCTCCGAGGAGGAACTGGATGCCACGCTCTATGATCGTGCGAATGGCCCGGGAGCGTGCGCGCAGGCCATCGAACGCCTTCGGCAGGAGGGGCGGACGTGATCGAGTACGTTGTGTTGTTCTTCTATCTGGTGATTCTCCCAGGCGGGGTGTGTGTGGCGGGGCTTGTGAGTCTTGTGTGCCTGCTCATCCGCCTGGTGCGAGGACTGACGCACCAGCAGGAACCAGGCCAGCCGCCCGTCCCGGCAACGGGGGCCTCGGGGGCTGTTCTTGAGGCGCAGGAGCAACGGAGGCTCGCCCGCTTGCGGCAGCATCCCGATGTCGTCGGCAGAGCCGGGCAGAGGGAACCCGAGGAGCAGGCATGAGTTCACCTGGCAACAATGATCGCGCATGGATCGAGGAAATTGCCCGCGCGAAGGGCTACCGACGCGGTGCTCCTGCGCCGGGACTTACGGGCAATACCATTCTCTGGATTTTCTGCGCTGATCTTTCAGAGGCGCTGCGCACGCTGATTCCTCCGAAAGATCGGCAAGCGGCGCAGCGCACGCTTGCGTCCATGCGCCGGGCGCGCGCCCGGCTCCGACGAAAAGGAGGAAGAACATGAATCTCACCCGCGCGCTGTTGCTCTCCAGCAACAGGCAGGCCGAGTCCTTTGACCGCTCGGAGAGCGGCATTCTTCGCTGGAAACGCTACCGCTTCCTGGTAGAAGGCTCAGGCGACGCAGGCCCCAGGCGCTTCTCTGTGTCCCGCGTTTTTCAGGAAGTGGAGGAGGGGAGCACTCGTACCCAGAACCGAGTCGCCGCGCCACATATCGAGCGATGTTTTGAAGACAGAGAGGCCCTGATCGAGTTTCTTCGCCAGTTCCAGATTGACTCCGAGTCCTGGGAACCGGTCGAAGACGAGGAATGAAAGGAGAAGTCGTATGAGCAGCCGCGCCCATCATGACCACTTTTTCACCCGGTTCTTCTTCCGGCGCAAACACCCGCCCTCACCACCTACCGAAGGGCCGCGAGCGCGGCAGGAGGAGACGCCTGCCGCCTGGCGTCGAGAGACAAACACCGAAGGCATCCCGATGCAGGCACATCCGGTGGGGTCGTATCCGCTCCATCAGCGGGAGCCGGATCAGCGTCCCTTCCTGGAATGGAAGAGAACGCATCCCGCCGGGAAGCCGCCGGGGTCGCCCGCCCCGTCAACCGGCCCGATGGCGCTCCCTCGCGAGCAATTTGCGCGGCCCCCCACCTTGCGTCCGCACCCGGTCTTCCGGCGCTGGCGTGCTGTGCCGATTCAGGATGATCCTTCCGGCCTGATGGAGCGACCTGCATGGCTGACCGCGATCATCCATGAGGTAGGGCCAGCAGTCCGCGAGGACAATCCGCCGCCTGAGCAGCGCAGACCCTCGTCCGCCGGTCCAGATGCATGGCTCGGTCGCGTCGCGTACCTTGAGGTCTGGGGCGAGCCGGACCAGCTCCCGCAGACGACCGGGGCGCTGGACGAGCTTGCACATCTGGCAACGCTGCGGCATAACAGCGATACATTGGAAGTGCCGACTGTCATGAAGCAACGGCAGGCGGCGAAGAACAAGCCGCAGGCAGGACCCCCATAAAGCCAGGGGTCCGATGCCCGGCAGCTTTGATCAGAGGGGCATGTATCTGTTGCAGAAAGCGGTATCTTGCCCGGCTGGGGCCACACACAGGCGACCCCGTGCGGTGTGCGGACGTTTTTACCGCAATCGATTGATGCGAATACCTGTGCATACATTTTAGAAAGACAGAAAGAGACCGATGAAATACGAATATGAGTTCGATATAACGAAGACGCTTACGGGCTTGCCTGTTCCGTCCGAGTGGGACTATCGGCAGCATTTCGGGCCGGATGGTCGTATCTGGGAACGGACCGTTGGGCAGCCCTTGCGCGTGATCGAGACACGTGCTGAGCAGAGCGATGGGCGGATGTGGTTACACGTCAGCGTTTCCAAGCGCAACGGAAACACCCCCTCCTGGCAGGATCTGCAGGATGTGCGCACGGTCTTCGTCGGCGAGCATCGTGAGTGCTACATGGTCTTCCCGCCAAAGGACCGCTACGTGGATATTCACAACGTCCTGCATCTCTATTGTTGCCTGGATGCGCCCGGCGGCGTCCTGCCTCACTTTGAGGGCCGTGTGAATGGATTCCTGAGTATCTAGAAAGCGAGGAGCAGGATGACAGTTCGTGTGCGGCGAGCTGCTTTCGCCGCGCAAGCACCTGATGAAGTGTATCTGACCATCTCCCTCGGCATCCCGATCTGCGAGGGCTACATTCGCGCACAGATCGCCCGTGATCTGGAAGAGGACCCGGGGATGTGCGCGCCGCCGTCCATCACCAGGCCGCTTCACCCGATGTCGTGGTATCGGGTGGCAACGAGAGCGGTTTTGGGGCACCGATCAGGATTTTACCGCGCCCGGACCGAGGTAGATCGAGCAATGAAACGGCGGTTCGATCCGAATGCGACCGTGCCGATCGGGAGAGAAGGATGAAGACAGAATGAGAAAGCGAGAGGAGAAAGATGACCGTTCAGAATGAACCGGACGCCTGCCGGCAGGCGTCCCCGCCCGGCTCTGGCTGAGTCACGTCCCCCCCGGCTAAATGACGGGGATCTCCCAGGCGGAAGGTTAATGAAGAAGGAGCAAATCCATTGTCCTGGCAACGCGTGATTTTCCCCCGTTGCCAGGACAATGGAACATACGGAGGGAGTCGCCTGACTCCTCCACAGTGAACGACAGCGTGACAGGCGCTCCCTCGCTTAGTGTAACGAGCGAGGGAGCGCAGAAAGGATTCCCAACGATGGATACATTCGAAGAGAGAGAGGGAGCGGGGGACGCTCCCGCCTTTTGTCGGGAGCCGTTGCAGCCCCGACGAATGGACACCGAGGAGGATAGGGTCCTGGTGGAGGACGAGGAGGTGACGCGATGAGCAAACGATGGCATAGCGTGCCGTTGCGCACGCACAGACCCGGGCCTCAGCCGATCAGGACGACCAACGTGCAACGGCACGCACAGGCCGACGACGATGAGTACGCCATCGTCGGGCACATGGGCGAAGGAGCGCGGCCACCCTGGGCAGATGAGGATGAGGAGGCAGAGCCGGGCCAGACGCCCGCGTGGCAACGCACCACTGCCGATAGCACCGATCTCGTCTACACCGGACGTGGCGCTCTGGGCAGTGTGACTCGGCGGTACACGGATACACGGGGTAACACCGTGATTGAGCAGGGCCAGACGCGCTATGTCCTGCACACCGAGCCAGAGCCAGGGCGACTACGATCCAGGTCAAAGCGGCGCGTAGGAGGGCTGGCGGTCTTCGGCCTGGGAATGCTGGTCATGATTGCCCTGGTGACAGCAGCATCAGCCATCTCCCAGCACCAGCAGGCCGCCGCCGAGATGCAGGCATTCAACCAGCCGGTGATCACAGAGCAATTTCACGTGGTCGGGCATAACCACGACAGTGCGTCCTCGCCCTCGTACTTCGAGTTTATCAACTTGCAGGGCCGCGTGCTCATCGTGGAGTTGCCCGCCGGCGATGCCAGCAAGGCCATGATCTACACCGGGCCGCAGATCCTGGGCCAGCAGGCATACACGCAACAGATCACCGGCGCATTTGAGGATGTCAACGGCGATGGCCGTGTGGACCTGGTGGTCAGCGTCGGCAACCAGCAGCAGATGACGTTTCTGAACACCGGCACAAAGTTCGTGCCACAGCAGCCATAGGAGAACAGCCTATGAGACAGACCATTGACGCCAATCCGCAGGAGAACCTGACCGAGAAGATGAAGACCATCCATGTGTGGATGGTGCCAGAGCCAGAGCTGGAAGAGGAGCCAGAGAAGCAGGGTCGCTTCCAGCTTCCCGGCTGGCGCGACATCGGGCAGCGCGCCATACAACTGCTGGCCCTGCTCCTGCTGGCGGTAATCTGCACCGCAGAGAGCAGCCCGGCCTACGCGATCAGGACGATCCGCGTTCAGGCGATCCTGCTGCCGATCCAAACCGTGCAGGCCAATGCGGCTATCATACCAACGGGTGAGCGCACCATTCCCGCAACCAGGGCGCGAGGATGGCTCACCATCACCAATGGATCAAGCATCATAGAGACGCTGCCAGCAGGCTTCACGGTCGAGAGCGCGAGCGGCGCGCAGATCGCTATCGATCAGGCCGTGACGGTGCCGGCCAGCAACGGCGAAACATTCGGCAGGGCTACAGTAGCAGCGCACGCCGTCCAGCCAGGCGCGGCGGGCAACATCGCGGCGCGGGATGTCGATGTGACGGAGGGGACCAGCCTCTATCTCAAGAATCCCACCGCGTTCTCAGGCGGCAGAGATGCACGTACAGAACGCTACGCGACCGGCGCGGATACAGACAACGCGCTCGCAGCAGCCAGGAGCAAAGCCAAACAAGAGATCGCGGCCACGCATCACGGTGTGCTTGTAAAATGCACGGAGACGGCGCACCTGGAGACGACCAGGGCCACTGTATCATGGGCCTGCCAGTACGCCACGTACAACGCGCCGGCAGGCGTGCAGGTGCTGAGCGCACAGGTGCAGGGAACGAGCGTGGTGCTGCGAGTGAGAGAGGTCGTATTGCCACAATGACGGGCCTTGAGGAAGATCACGTGCATGCCAGGCTCAAGTCGGTTTGGTCGAGATGCTCTCGACCTCGGTTTTTCGACTTGCTCGAAGGAAGGAAAGAAAGAAGGAACAACGTGGATGCAATCGGATTCACGGTCATGATCGTTGGCCTCCTGTTTGTCCTGTGGGTGGCAGTTCATTTGTGGCATCGATTTTGAGGAATAGGAAAGGAGCATGGACTATGAGCAAACGCCAGGACCAGGAGCGGCCTGCAAACCCAACGCGCAGCCTCGACGGGGAATATCCCGGATTGAATGGCCTGACCTATGCTATCGGCTATCTGGAGCAGGCGCTCTCCATTCTTTCTGAGCCGCTCTTGATCGGCTGCTCTGCCTTAGCAGTGGTTGATTTCATCACTGGCGGGGGCATTCTCGCTCTCCCGCTTTTTACCTATCTGTGGGCATCGGCGCTTGCCATCGCCGTCACGGCCTGTTTCATCGTGACGTGGCGGCGCGCGCTCAGGGCATTCAGCCAGAATCGCTATGTCGCAAGTTTTTTCCTGGCACTCCTGGGAATGCTGCTTGGCCTGGTAGACTGGACCGCCGTTGCGACACAATCCTTGCAGCAGGCGCTCCACCTCGGATTTGTCCCCGCGCTTCACGCGCTGGGGGTTGATGTCTTCTGGATCACCAACATCCGCGCAGCTGTCGCCATCAGCATGGCCATTGTCGTCGCCATCAGTAATCACGCGGCGGTTACAACTGCTCATGCGCCCAAACGACGGTTAGCCGCCTGGGATTCTCTGCTTGATCGGATAGCGCCGGTGGTCAGTGAGCAGGAGCCCGCGCCCCCTGCGCAAACATTTGCGCAGGAGCGGCGCGTCATCAAGCACCAGGAACGGCTAAAGGTTATCAACCTGAAGGGAGATACAGAGCCGCTTGAGCGGGTGCGCAGGGCGCTTGAGCAGGAGCCGGGATGCTCAGATCGCCAGCTTGGGCGCATGACGCAGATGGCCCCGGCCACTGCCAAAAAATACCGGGAGATGCTTACGCGCTTACCTGAGCAGGCGATGTGAGCACTGAATTACTATACGCAGTGATCAACTTTGCTCACAGTACGCACTGATTACTGCTCACGCACGCACGCATGCACGTGAGCAGTAATCAGTGCTCAAAGTAATCAGTGCGTATCGACAAGAAGGATGTCCAGAGTATCCCGTATCGACAAGAAGGAGAAAGATCATGAATGCTGAGCGTGCCCGCAAGGTCTACACCCGGCGCACCTTTCCAGATGGACGAGAGGCAGAGGTCGTCCCGCTTCTCCCCGGCACGGCGCGCCTGGTGGTCTATCAGCCCCATCCGTATAGCCCCTATCCCGATGTCATCGGCGCATACTGATACGAGACGCCAGAACGCGCCGTGTGCGCGTTAGAAGCCTGGGATGGGACAGGAGAACCGTCAGGCTGGTTTCGCGATCCGCACACGGGACGCAGGCGGCCTGAGGGCGATCCTGAAAAAGAGTACCGCTGGGATTGAGAGAGAAAGAAAGGAAAAATCCCGATGGAAGACACCTCCCCGCTGGTCCCGCCCGTGCGTCGCAAGCGCATCGTGACGATCCAGGAGATCAATGACCCGCCGTCCCCTACCATCTTTGATACAACGGTTACGTACCCATCGGACGCGTTGCCCGAATGGTTCCGTCCGTTGCAGCCGGTGCTTGAGGACCTGACGGTCGATTGCATGACCATTGTGCTCGGTGGCGGGCGCGTCCGCTACCATCTTACCGTCCGCTCTGATGAACAACGACAGGAAGTGTGATGACCTACTCAGATTTGGGCAGAGGAGCGAGTCGGGCGGGATCGCCCGCGCCCGACTCGCTCCAGGAGCTCCTTCTCGAACAGGTTCCCCCGCTCATGGTGCAGATTCAGCACCATGGGGGGCCGAACGCCGCTGACCTGGAAGCCGCGCGTCTCTTTAGCGAGACGCTGGCTTCACGCGGAGATATGCTGCTCTTCCCACCCAGCGCCTTCGCTGATCGCGCGCGCGTGAAGGAGATACAACAGGCGCTTTGCCAGAGCGTCGCCACAGCCGCCTTTTGCCCCGGCGGGATTCGGGTATTTGGACTCCATCTCCTGCGGAGACGCACGGAGATGGCCATCCAGCCACAGGAGCCTGCATGCATCGGGGCCTATCCAGTGGATGTCAGGGGCGCACGGAAAAGTACAGCAGCATTCTATACTCCAATGCAACTCATCACGGCTTCAGGCGCCTTGCTGGATACCGCCTTGCAGCCTCAAATAGTTGGGGCCTGTGCGTCCAAAGATCCTGAGCAGGCATTGTTGGCGCTGACCATCGGAGACCCAAGTTGCGGCAGCGGCGCATTCCTTTTCGCCGCCGCTGAACGGATAGCGCAGCACCTCGCACGTATTCGACATGGAGACCGGGAGCCGAGCGCTGAGCAGTGGCGAGCCATCCGGCGGGCCGTCGTCGCCCGATGTCTCTACGGCGTGGATATCAACCCTGCTGCAGTCGAACTCTGCAAACTGACGCTTTCGCTGCAGGCCATTGACCCGACCAGACCTTTCCCATTTCTCGACGCACATATCC
>Ga0070741_10004600_pt1 | contig 31986 bp, 30 predicted proteins | sample Coa_R1_4_FD_66440 | JGI IMG/M metagenome (GOLD analysis project Ga0070741, IMG submission 66440) | Surface soil microbial communities from Centralia Pennsylvania, which are recovering from an underground coalmine fire - Coalmine... | ecosystem: Environmental > Terrestrial > Soil > Unclassified ... | reverse complement strand
ACTTCGGGCTGAGAGTAGCGGTCTTTCTGCTTTTGCTCGAGCAGGGTCAGGTCGGCTTGCGCGCGCTGTAGCGTGTCTTCCCCCTGGCGAACTTCGCCCGCAGAGGCTGCTCCCTGTTGCTGGAGACGGTGGAGCGCCTCGAGATTGCGTTGGGCGGTGTCGCGCGCATTACGGGCCTTGATCAACTGCGAATTCAGGGTAATGACTTCTTCCTGGGTGCCCCCGGTTTTCAGTGCGGACTGATCGGCTTGGGCAGCTTTGATCTGGGCTTGGGCGCTGGCGGCCTTGGCACGAATATCGGAGTCATCCAGTTGCAGCAGGAGTTGTCCCTTTCTTACATGATCGCCTTCTTTGACCAGCAGGCGTTTGACCGTGGTGGCAATGGGAGCATGGGCTTCGAAATTCTGGATTGGTTCCACTTTGCCATTGGTGGAAACAACGCTGCGGATGGGGCCGCGTTGAACGGTGGTCACGCGCACTTTCAGCGGCGTCTGGTGGAGATAGGAATACAGAATTATGAGAATGACAATTGCTGCTAACGCAGGCCAGAGCCACCGCCGGCGCGACGGTGTTTGCGAGTTGTTCGTCGATGCCAACCTGTTTTTTCTTTCAGGGTCCGGCAGGAATCACTGTAAGTATCAATTTACCATCCGGGAGGTTCTGGCAGCAGAACAGAACACTCGCTCAGGTACCCAATTGGATGCCGGGGAGAACCCTTCGGCTGCATTATTAGACTGCAGCGAGCGAGTTGTCGGCTGCGCCTCCGGGAACGCACCCGATACAATAGCAGGATGCCGAATCCGCCCCGCTATACACCTGAGCACGCCGCCGCGGGCCTCGATCACAGCTTTCCGGCGATTGAGACCTGGCCCAACCAGTTTCCCGGATACGAGATTGTTGTGGATGATCCCGAGTTCACCTCGGTTTGTCCTAAGACCGGGTTGCCGGATTTTGGAGTTCTGCAGATTCGTTACATGCCGGATAAGGACTGCCTGGAGTTGAAGTCGCTCAAAGAATACCTGCAGTGCTACCGCAACCTGGGGATCTTTCAGGAGAATGTGGTCAACCGGGTGCTGGAAGATGTGGTGAAGTGGGCGAAGCCGGTGTGGGCGGAGGTGCGGGGCGAGTTTCGCCCGCGGGGTGGAATCTCGACTACGATTGTGGCGCGCTGGCCGCGGCCCAGCGAACGCCCGTAGATTTCATCAACTCCGATTCCGAGAAGCACCATGAGATCCTTCCACGTAGGGGCGGACCCATTGGTCCGCCCTGCCAGACGCAGCCGGCATTGACGGGCATGACCTGCCGGACGAATGCGTCCGGGGCTACGTGATCGTTCCAGTTCCTTGCCCATTTGAGACTTATCCGTTACGCGCCGTGCTATATTCGCCAGACTTGTGTCCCAGAGAAACCTGCAACCTCGGACGGCGCTGATCGTCCTGACCGCGCTCAACCTGCTCAATTATGCGGACCGCAATGTGCTGTTTGCGGTGCAGCCGCTGGTGCAGGACGAGTTTCATCTCTCAAAAGAGCAGATCGGATACCTGACCAGCGCGTTTCTGGGCTTCTACATGATTGCGGCTCCGTTTGTCGGACCGCTGGCGGATCGCTACTCGCGGAAACTGATTATTGTTCTGGGAGCGGTCTTCTGGAGCGGGCTGACCCTGCTCACAGCCGTTACTCATACTTATACGGAACTCCTGGTTCGCCACACGCTGGTGGGAGTGGGCGAGGCGACCTTTGTGACGATTGCGCCCACCTTTGTGGCGGATCTGTTTGAGGAAAAGAAGCGCGGGCGGATTCTGGGCGTCTTTTACCTGGCGATTCCCGTGGGATCGGCGGCGGGATATTTGCTGGGGGGATATCTGGCGCCGGGACACGGATGGAGATTTCCGTTTTACATCGCGGCCGCCCCGGGCTTTGTACTTGCCCTGATCGTCTCATTCCTGAAGGAGCCGGAGCGGGGACGATTCGATTCGTTGCAGGAGACCCCGGAGCGCGGCACGATTTTGGGACTGGCGGGGAATCGGGCATTCATCACGGCAACGCTGGGAATGGCCGCGATGACCTTCTCGCTGGGCGGGATTCAGGTCTGGATGCCGCAATTTTTGTACAGTGAACGGCATTACACACTGGAGAAAGCCAACCTGATGTTCGGCATCATCATTGTGGTGGACGGCATTGTTGCTTCCCTGGCGGGCGGATGGCTGGGAGATTATCTCCTGCGGCGGATGAAGAGTTCTTACTATCTGGTCTCGGCTGCGAGCATGTTGCTGGGCGTACCGGTCATGATTGTGGCGCTGTTTGCCAAGGGGCCGCTGATGATTCCGGCAATCGGAGTGGCCGCGTTTTTTCTCCTGTTGAATACGGCGCCGCTCAATGCGGCCGTGATCAATTCCGTGGGAGCTCACATACGGGCTACGGCGATCGCGGTCAACATCTTCATCATTCATATTCTGGGGGACGTTCCTTCGCCAACGCTGATGGGCTGGGTCGCTGACCGGAAATCGCTTCAGGCCGCATTTATCCTGCCGGTAATCGCCATGGCGGTCTCTTCTGCCATACTGTTTTATGGGATGAAGTTTGCGCCAGCGGTCGCGGTAGACGGGCGTAACACTGTCCCCCACTAAGACCATCATCCAAGGGTGAATGAGTTATTTCTTCTGGATTACGGGAATTATTCTGGCGCTGGCCTGGGCTTCCCGCATTGTGGATGCCGCGCTCGGAATGCCGGGGGTCGCGGACGTTTCCTTTCCCCAGTGGAATCGCAATCCGGTTTTGCCTTCGGGGAATCCCCGGGTTTCAATCATCGTTCCGGCGCGCAATGAGGAGGAGAGCATTGAACAGGCGTTGCTCAGCCTGCTGGCTCTCGATTACGACAATTACGAAGTGATCGCCGTCAATGACCGGTCGACCGATCGGACGGGCGAAATCATGGCGCGGGTGGCTAGAGAATTCCAGGGTGGCGGAAGTCTAAGGCCAACCCCACTCGCTGAAGACCTGAGAGGAAGTCACAGGCCCCACCCTCTCCCTCAAGACGCGAGAAGGGTGGGGCACCCTCTTTTTTCTGCACCTCTTTTTGCACTCGATTTTGCGCGTCTTTCTCCTCCTCCTGTTCGCGTGATTCATCACTCTGAATTGCCGGATGGGTGGTTGGGGAAGACGCATGCGATGTGGACTGCAGCCAGGCAGGCGTCTGGGGCGTGGTTGCTGTTTACCGACGCCGATGTGCTGTTCAAGCCGGATTCGTTGCGGCGGGCGCTGGCTTACGCGGAAAGCGAACGGGCCGATCACGTCGTGTTGTTTCCACGGATGATCATGAAGCGGGCGGGGGAGTACATGATGATCGCATTCTTCCAGACCATGTTTATGTTTGGGCACCGGCCCTGGAAGGTGGCGGACCCCAGCACCGACGATCACATGGGCGTGGGCGCTTTTAACCTGGTGCGGCGGCGGGTGTATGAGGCGGTGGGCACTTACCAAGCGCTGCGCATGGAAGTGCTGGATGACATGAAGCTGGGCAAAGTGGTAAAGAACTCCGGGTTCGCGCAGCGGAACGTGTTCGGTGGGGACCTGATATCCATCCGCTGGGCGCATGGGGCTTTCGGTGTGGTGAACAACCTGACCAAGAACTTTTTTGCGGTTCTCTCGTTTCAGTGGTGGAGGACGGTGCTCTCGGCGTTCGGCCTGGCGTTTTTGAATTACGGGCCGTTCCTGGGACTCTGGTTGGCCCATGGCTGGGCGCGGGTGCCTTATGCGATCGCTCTCGGATCTCTGTTCCTGATCTACGTGGGGATGTCGTGGCGCTCGGCTGTTCCGCCGTACTACTTCTTTCTGCATCCGGTGAGCGCGACGCTGTTCATTTACACCCTTCTGCGGTCGATGATTCTCACCCTATGGAACGGCGGGATTGTATGGAGAGGCACGAAGTATCCCCTGCAGGAATTGCGGAAGGGGATGGTCTGAAGAGGATTCGCGGCTCGAACGGGGATGCGTGACCGACGAGCTCGCAGTCAGGATCGTCTCGTCAGCGTGCCACCCAGTCGCTCCCGTTGCAATATGCAGTAATGTGATACGGTCCGCCGCTCTGGATTTTCGCGTTATAGTTGGCCGTCCTCGAATCTTTTACCGTCCGACTAAGCCCCTCAAGTGCGGCCGTACACGCGGGTAGCGCGCCGAAATTGACGGGAGGGATCAGTGGCCCGTTCGGGCTCAGGGAAAACACCAGACTGTGATCCAAAATATCTTGAGACACGCTTCGATTGTTTCCTCCGATACTCGGAACACTATAGAAATTGATCGCGCCGGTTCCGATCCGTCCCGAAATCACGGCGCACCCATCACTCCCGCCATCCCCATTGCACTGCCACCTCGTACCGTCCCAGCGGCTATTCAGCCCCAACCCTTCCAGGCTGTGAACCGTCTGAGGAAATAAAGTGGGGCCAACTCCGGCATGCAAAGAGGCCTGCAGCGGGTCACGTCCATCCTCCGGATAGAAGTGAGCATTGGGATCGATGTCATTCACCATGGGATAACGCGGGCTATTAATGCAGTCGAAATCACCGCGATAAAAGAACTGCCCTCCGCCGGCTACTCGCACACAGGTGGACAGACCATCCTGGTTACTCTCGAAGTGGCCGATCAGGGTGTTATTGAAAGCCCGAGTTGCATCGTCCACCCATATTGCGGTCCCCTGCACCGTTCCAGCATCTAAGTTGCCGCTGATGTCCAAAAAAGAATCATAGAGACCCGCCCCCCGCAACGTGACCCCACTCTGATGATTCCCAACGTTTAGAAAACAAGCAATGCAGTGGGTTCTTCCAAAACTGCCGCTTCCGTTGGAATTGGTAAATAGGAAGCCATTTGTATTCTCGTAGCTGTACACCCGGGCGAAGGTATTACGCTCCGTCCATGCAGGCCCAAATCCGTCGATGTTGCCGGTTTCGAGCCAGAAGGCTGCAGCTCCATATCCCGACCTGCCAGTGAAGCCTTTCACGGTTACGCCATAAACCTCAAAGTCATTGGCATTGAGGAGGTGGATACCGGAGGCGCCCGCCGGCGATCCCACGAGGCTGCAGTTGTAGATACCGCCTGCGCCTACAACCGGATTGAATCCGGCCGAACCCGCGCCCAGCAAGGGTTGCACCAAGATGGCGTCACCTGTGCCTGTATACTGAATTTGCGTGGAAATGCGGGTTGCGCAATGTACTGACACCCCAGGCTTGTTGATGCGCAAGGTCGTGGTCACAGGTCCGTACTGCGTTGCCGGAATGTAAATGTCGCAGTTACCCGAGCAAGCGGCAATGGCGGCGTTCGCCCAGGCAAAAATATCGGATCCATTGCACCATGAGGGCGCCGGAGTGTTGCCGCAAGTGGCCGGATTCATTACGCCGTTGCTATTTGCGAAGCTGTTGCGCTCCAGCCAGTGGTTGGGAACTTCAATGATGCCCGCAGTGTGATTCTGGGCAATCGCACCGATGGGTAACAATAAAGCGGCAATTCGGAATATTTTCACGCAGCCCTCACGATGGCCAGGCGACGACGCCAACAACGTCAAGCGCATGGCGCCACCATCATATTTCAATCCAGAGCGGGAGGAGTTACGGGCACACTCGAACTCGGGGGATTCCGTGGAGCGCCGGCTAGGGACGATCATCCCCTTCCACGTCAGTGCCGTAGGTAGCGGCAGCGCTGGGCTGAGCCGGTTTCTGTTTTCGGGGCTTCTTGCCGGGATGGAGCCGGCCGGCGTTGAACCGGCCGCGATTTTCCACATCGTAGCCCTTGGGCAGGGGCGGGATCATGGCGGCGCCGCCTTCGATCTGGCTGATGCGGCTAAGGATGATCTCGGGGCGGCCATCGTACATTTTCAGGGCGCCGCGTATCTCAATGGTTCGGCCGGCAAGACGGCGGACGTCGCCCACATCTTTCAGGTCATTGGCAAAGACCACGACGGTGAACGGGCAGGCCGCCTGGTCTTCGCAGAAGTCCAGGAAGTGGACGCCTTTATTCCCCACTTTCACGGTCAGGACCTTTCCCGAGACACACCTGGTTTCGCCGATGTGTTGGTCGGCGTCGTGGATGGATAGGCACTCGCCGGCGGCCAGGCGGGGCGGCAGGAGCAGGCATATCAGCACCGCGAGACTACCCGTGAGGTCCGCAGGCGTCCCGAGCCTCAGCCGGCCAAACATAATGCGATTGTAGGAGCGCGCGTAAGGCATGTCTGTAATGAAGGGAAGATTATTCGGCAGCCTGTTCCGGAACGGAACCGCGAGGATTGTGGATCAGGAAGCAAAATTGAATACCCCACTTCCCGGGCACGGAGCGCGAGAAATGGGGCACAGGGGTCTTAGCGGAAGGATTTGACGGCTGCAGCTTCGTCGTCTTTCACGTCGAAGACGGTATACAACTTGGTGATCTGGAGCAGGTCGTTCACCTTCTTGGTGAGATTCAGCAGCTTGAGTTCGCCGCCCTGGTTCTTGGTGGTGGTGAAGGCGCTGACCAGTTCGCCGATGCCGGAGCTGTCGATGTAATTGACATCTGCCAGATTCAGGACGATTTTCTTATTGCCTTTGCCCAGCAGTTCGCGCACCGTGTCGCGAAGAATGACGCTGCCTTCGCCGAGGGTGATGCGACCGCTGCAATCTACGATGGTCACGCCATCCACTTGCCGACTACCAACCTTCATGGTCACTGGGAAGCCTCCTTGCCGCCCGCGGTTGGCCCGTGGACGTGCTTAATCAGTTTGAGTTCGGTGCCCGACGAGGAGGGTCGGATTTCGACCACATCCATGAACGAGCGCATAAGAAAAATTCCGCGTCCGGAAGTCTTGAGCAGGTTCTCCGGCGCCAGGGGATTGGGGATCTTGCTCAAGTCCATGCCCGAACCCTGGTCGCGAATGGTAATGATGAAATCGCCGCCGGTGCGCTCGAAGGCCAGAGTCACTTTCTTGTCCTTGGCATAGGCGTTGCCGTGCAGGACAGCGTTTACCGCGCCTTCGCGGACGGCCATGGAGATCTGCATTATCTCGTCCTCGCCGAAACCGAGTTCTGTCGCGATCCGCGTCGCTTTTTCCTCCGCACTGTCGATGGTCTCCAGTGAGGAGTCCAGCGTGTAAGAGACCCGTTGCTCGGTCATGGCCATGGACGAGGTGAAAAATGAGTATACGGCCAGGGAGGGTGAATGCGCGCATCCCGCCCATGGCGCGTCGCCGGAGGCGATTCCGGCGAATGCGGTAGTTTGCCTGTGACACGCAGAATTGTCAACGACGTACATACAAATCCTGCCGGCAGGCACGTCTATAATCGAGCCCGTGTCCCCTTTCACGGTCCGGAATCTGCGCCGATGGGTGCGGCTAGCCTTGTTCTGGACGGTTCTCATAAGCATCGGCGCAGTAGTCCTGGCATATGTATCTGACACCCTGGTTTTTCGCGTGCGGGCCGGCAGGCGGGATGCCTACGGATCGGTTGTGGTCACTCACTACTACGCCGTCCCCCAGAAGAACGGCAAGACCCAGTTCCTCTTCGATCCGCCCGCTTCCGAGAGCTGCGTGAATGCGCTTTTTCCGCGTGCCGGACTTCGGCCTTGCTGGTATTTGAGGCGGCATCGCGAGCAGCGCACGGATATTTAGACATCAATCGAGCCAGGGGAGCGGAGGGTCCCGGGGAACCGACGGCCATGGGCTAGAATGTTGCACGGTTCGCATACAACTACGAGGGATCATGTCTAAAAGGCTTGCTGTCTGTCTTTTGCTCGGAACAGTGGTGGGACTCAGTTGCGCCGTACTGGCCGTTGGGGCGGATTCCGCAGACCCGCGGGTGCGCAAGGCTTACCGCTTCCAGCAGGGTGGGTGGACTTACGTGCATCTTGAGGGATCACCATCCGAGGTTGGCTACCAGCACGGGTATCTGCTGGCGGCTGAGATTGCCGATGCGTTCGAGGCTATCAAGCTGTTTGACGTGCACCAGTCGGGGCGGGATTGGGAGTTCTTTCGCTCCACGGCACGGACGATACTCTGGCCGCATATTGATGCCGAGTACCAGAAGGAACTGCAGGGAATTGCGGATGGGGTAAAGGCGCAGGGAGTGCATCTGGATGTCTATGACATCGTGGCGCTCAATGCCTTCGAGGAAGTACCGGATTACTATCTGCCGTGGCTGAGCAAGCAACAGAAAACGGCGGAGAATCCGAACCTGAAGGCTCCTGGCAATTGCAGCGCGTTCATCGCAACCGGCAGCATGACCAGGGATCACAAGATTGTGATCGCCCACAATAATTGGACCAGCTACCTGGCGGGCGCGCGCTGGGTAATTATTTTCGACATTCAGCCCGAGCACGGCAACCGCATTCTGATGGACGGATTTCCCGGGGTGATTACGAGTGACGATGATTTCGGCATCAATTCGGCCGGGATCATGATCACGGAGACGACCATCACGCAGTTCGAAGGTTGGGATCCAAACGGGAAGCCGGAATTCATGCGCTCGCGCAAGGCCATGCAGTATGCCAACAGCATTGACGATTATGTCCGCATCATCAAGGAAGGCAACAACGGCGGCTACGCCAATGACTGGATGATTGGCGACCGCAAGACCGGCGAGATCGCTTATCTCGAGCTGGGGCTGAAAAATACCCCGGTATGGCGGACCAAGGACGGCTATTTCGTCAGCTCGAACTTTGCCCGGGATCCCAAGGTCATCAGGGAAGAGACGACTTTCGATCCCAACGATGCAGCTTCGTCGCCCAACGCGCGGCATGCGCGCTGGGAAGAGATCATGAAAGAGGCAAAGGGGAAGATTGACGTCGACCTGGCCCAACAGTTTCTCGCAGACCATGTGGATAGCTTCGACAAGAAGGACCAGGCAGACGAGCGCTCCTTGTGCGGCCATGTGGATGCCTCGCCCCGGGGCATAAAAGAATGGGGATGGAATGCGTACAACCCCGGGGGCGCGGTGCAGGGGAAGGCGGCCGACAGTGCGATGGCGGAAAAAATGAGCTTCGTGGCGCGCGCGGGACATCCCTGCGGCGCGGATTTTCATGCCGCGGAGTTCCTGGACCAGCATCCGGAGTTTTCCTGGCAGAAGCCGCTGCTGCGGGATATGAAGGCAGGGCCGTGGACGGTGTTTACGGCGGGACAGAAGGACAGGCGCTAAAAAGGTTCTTTCGAAGGAAACCTCTGATTAAGCTCTCACTTGTCATCCCGAGCGAAGCAGAATTGCCGTTTTTCGGCAATTCTGCGCAGTCGAGGGACCTTTTGCCTTCTTTTACGATACTCAATTGGAGCTTCCCTGGCGGATCTTGCGAACGCGGGTGCCATCTGCTGTACAGTTTTTGTAGTGAACCCCACCCTTCGGGAGGACAGCGAAGGATGGGTGCCCTCATTATGGGACGGTCACGCTGATCGTTTCGTCGCCGTAAGCCCCCGTTGTATCCCAGGAGCACACCTTGACGGTATGCGTGCCGCGAGTCAGGTTCAGGTTGGGATTGATGGAACTGCCATAGTTCTGGATGTAGCTGGTTCCGTTGTCCACATACACGGTCCAAGAGGCAATCGAGTGGGACGAGGATGCGCTGGCTGCCAGGGCCAGGGGCGAGGTGACCGAGGCGCCATCCAGGACGTTGTCAATGCTCACCGCGACCGGCCCTACGTCGACTTTGAAAGTCTGATCGCCGTAAGACCCCGACGTATCCCAGGCGCGCACCACTAGCGTGTGCGTACCCTTCGAGGCGGTGATACTCGGATTGATCGAATTGACCGCGCCCGCCTGGTATTTCCCGACACTATCCAGGTAGACCCACCATCCGGTAATGGAGTGCCCGGAACTCGGCGTAGCGGAGGCCTTGAGGGTGATGGGCGACAGAACGTTCGCGGCGAAGGCCGGGGCAGAGACCGTGACTGCGGGCTTCGCGCTGACCGTCAGATTGAGGTTCTGGTCGCTATAGGCATTCGAGGTATCGTAGGCGCGGACCCGCACCGTGTGCTTGCCCTGGGAAAGGGTCAGGTGGGTGTTGATCGTACCGACTGCGCCGGCGCTGTACACGTTTTTGCCGTCCACCGCGACCGACCATGAACTGATCGTTTGACCGGCGCCGGGTGACGCTTGTGCCTGCAGGTTCATCGGGGAACCTGTGGTGGCGTTGTTCGTGGGTGTGGAAACGCTGACGGCGGGCTTTAACGAGGAAGCAGTCACCGTGAGGGTTTGGTCCCCGAATCCCCCGGAGGTGTCCCAGGCACGGACCAGAACCGTATGCTTTCCTGTATTCATCGTGATCCTGGGATCGATATACGTGACGGGGCCCGCGCTATAAGTGGCCACGCTGTCGACGTAGACCTGCCATCCTGTAATGGAATGACCGGGCGTCGGGTAGGCTGAGGCTTCGACCTCGATGGGCGAACTGAGCGATGCTCCGCCGAAGGGATTGGTCACCACAACCTCGGGCTTGGTTCCGCCCATGGTGAAGAAATCGCTCATGTCAGCAGCCTTAGCCGCTGCCCCGGGATACGACCTCACTCCCAGGCTGTCGAGAATGGTCCGGAGCGCATTTTCATGCTTGTAGGGAACCGATGAGACGGTGTGCGGTTTCACGCGCGGTCCAATCATCGCGGTGTAAACGGAAGCGCCGCAGCCGGCATTGGTGCCGCCCCCGCATTCGTCGAAGGTAATCAAGGCGAGGCCGGAGCCTCCGGGCTGGAAGTCGGGCAGGTTAAGAATGGGATCCAAAGTAGTGCTGAGGAATTGGTCGGTGGCATTCAACTTCTGCGCCTGGCTGCAACTCGACATTCCGACGGGGCAGTCATGTGCATCATGGTTGCCGTCGGGAACGATGATGGTGAAGCGCGGCAATTTTCCATTCTGAATATCGCTATTGAGCTGGGAGAGGTCCACGACCTTACTTGCGGAGCCGTTGACATTGTTGATCACATCGCTGTACCAGGTGGCTCCGTTGTGGCGGCGATAGTACGACGTGCCGTTATGATTATCCGGAGTCGTAACCGTACCTCCCGCGGCCGCGTAAGACTGGGCGTACACCTTCCAGGAAATGCCGGCATTGTTGAGCAGGCGGAAAATATTGTTATCGGTGATGGGATCGGTCTTGCTGGTTCCGGAGTAGAAGCAACTGTTCCCATTGCAGTTGAAGTCATGGGTTCCCGCAGGAAGGGTACAGTTGGCGCTGGAATGGCAACTGCCGGAAGCCAGCCAGAGATAGTCCAGAAGCGAACCGCCGCTGTCGGACTGGTATTTCGTGGCGTAACCGTTCGCATTCCCGTGGCTGATCAGCCACGGCATGTTGGCCTTCACGGCGGAGTAGCTTGAGTTTTCATTGATCACGAGTACAACGTGCTGCGATGAAGGCACTTGCGCAAACACTATTGTGCTGAGACACAGCAGTGTGATGGCAGCAGGCAGATTTCTCCCTGCTCTCATAAAGGACATCGAATCCCCCCTAGATTGTTGAACCTACTCAAGGCCGTCCCTTGCGCCGACACAAGGCGCAAAGGTCTTACAGGAAGTGAAATCTTCTTGCGGTGGCCGAAGTGTAGCGAATCTTAGTCAGGGAGACATCAAAAAAGAGCAACACGTTCAAATAGGCGGTACACAGAAGTTTGCATACCGAAGTGGAGAGGAAGCGCCTCACGGTAGCGGGCATCAGCAGCTATCTATTCGCTGAGCGTGCAACTGCAATCGGCGGGAACGACGTGAGCCAGCAGGAAATTGGCGACACGCTTGTAGGCGTCAATCTGGTTTTCAACGCGGGCGTAGCCGTGCCCTTCGTTCTCGTAGATTTTGTACTCGACGGTGCCACCGCGCTTCTTAATCGCATCCACCGCCTGCATCGTCTCAGACTGGGGACAGCGCGGGTCGTGCCCGCCGGCCAGCAGGAGTAAAGGCGCTTTGATGCGGTCGATGAAGTTGATCGGGGAGCGTTCCTCGTAAAGCGCCTTATTCCTGACCGGATCCCCCATGGTGGCTAGATCGCCCTCGCGCAGGGCCGGATCTTCGTTCTGGATTTCGGTAAACCAGTTGACGAAGGGGACTATGGGAATGCCCGCAGCCCATACCTCCGGCGCCTTGGTGACGGCCATCATGCTCAGATATCCCCCGTAACTGCCCCCCATGACCGCAATTTTTTTCGGATCGAGGTGGCCGGTTTGCGTGATCCAGTCCACGCCCGCGAGTACATCCTGCAAGTCGCCCCCGCCCATATCGAACAGGTTGGCCTGCTGGAATTCCTTGCCGTGGCCGGTCGACCCGCGATAGTTGGGGGCGAGAACCATGTATCCCTGGTTGGCGGCGAATTGAATGAAGCGGTTGAAAGAGTTCATGGACTGCGAATTAGGGCCACCGTGAATCAGGACCAGGGCAGCATTCTGCCCATTTCGCGCCATGTTGAAGGGCACGTAGAGCAAGGCGGAGATGGTCCACTTCCCGTCGCGGCTGGGATAGTGGATGAGGTAAGGTTCAACCAGATCTTCCGGGCGAATTCCCGCGAGCAGGGAGTGGGTGATCTGGTGCGACTTGCCGGCTGTCAGGTCGTAGACCCAAAGGTCGGCGGGGGCGGTCGGGCCATTGTGAATGTATAGCAAGTGAGTCCCGTCGGGACTGAAAGCGGAACGGCCGGCGGCGGGCTCATTCACGCCGCTCGGGATTTGCAGTTGTGCCGGCTTCCCGCTGGCCAGCGTGAGCAGGTAGATGTTTTGGTTTCCATCGACGTTGGCGCTGAAAACGAGTTGCTTGCCGTCCGGGGAAAAGGAGTGCCCGCGGATCTCCCATTTGTCGTTGCTGATCCAGTTCACCTTCTTCGTGCTTACGTTAAGCACCCCGATATTTTCGTATCCGTTCGCCGCGTTCGAGGTGAGGAGAATATTTCTGCCGTCCGGGGAGATGTCCGTGGCAGTAAAGCGCTGCTCGCCCTGGTGCGGCGTCAACAATGTGCTCTGGCCTGTGGCCAGGTCGGCGATCAAGACATTCGCATCGGTCCCTTTGGCCTGCTCCCGGGTGTAAACGATGTACTTTCCGTCTCTCGACCAGATCGGGTTTAGGTTGGCCTTGTCCTGCGAGGTGTTGGCGGTCAGATGCTTCACCTCGCGCATCACCATGTCGTAGACATCGATCTCGGAGGCGGCTGAGGTTTTGGGCTTCACTTCGTACGCGAGATAGCGGCCGTCGGGCGACCAGGTTGGATTTTCCTCTGCGATCTCGCGGGTCTGGGTGAGGTTTACGACTTTGCCGGTCTTTGGCGAGGCCAGGAAGATATCCCACTGCTCGTCGCCGTCGTAATCGGACTGGTACGCGATCCACTTTCCGTCGGGCGACCACGCGGGAGATGTCTGGCGCTGGTCACTGACCGTAAGTTGCACGGGAAAGCCGCCTTCAGCCGGAACCAGCCAGAGATTATTGCGCCCGCTCAGGTTGGAGATGAACGCAATGTTCTTGCCGTCGGACGACCATGTGGGACTGCCGGTCTGGCGTGTCATGTAAAGTTTTTCGATGGTCAGGCTTCGCGGCTCGATCTGCGCGTTGGGCTTCGACGAAATCTGCCTGGGATCGGTGACCGCCTGGGGAACAGGCAGCGTCTGGGCCCCCAGCAGAACAGAGCTCATGAAGACGACGGCAAACCAGGCGCGTCGCATGGCGCGGAACCTCCGGGTGATGTAGAAAGGAGAGTCTAGCAGAGGAAGTTCGTGTGCTCTGCCTGAGGCGGATTGGTTCATGAACTCTTTCGTGGCGCATTCAAAATTTATCGCCTGCTTCTGTGCGGCGCTGGCTCTTAGTTTCTCCCTGGAACTCAAAGCTCAGGACCGACCTGTCAGCGGTATTCATCACTTCGGGGTGGAGGGAGATCACTTCGCCCTTGACGGCAAAGCCTTCCAGATCATCTCCGGAGAAATGCACTACGAGCGCATCCCGCCCGAGTACTGGCGCGACCGGCTGAAAAAGGCCAAGGCGATGGGATTGAACACGATTTCGACGTATGTGTTCTGGAACGTACACGAGCCCAAGCCGGGAACCTTCGATTTCAGCGGCTCACATGACGTGGCAGCGTTCATCCGTCTGGCGCAGGAAGAAGGCCTCTACGTGATCCTGCGCCCGGGGCCGTACGTTTGCGCCGAGTGGGATCTCGGTGGTCCTCCGGCGTGGCTGTTGGCTGATCCGAATATGGTGCTTCGAAGCATGGATGACAAGTTTCTGGCGCCCGCCGAGAGATGGCTGAAGCGCCTGGGCGCGGAAGTCGCGCCCCTGCAGATCACGCGGGGCGGCCCCATCATCGCGGTCCAGGTGGAGAACGAGTACGGTTCTTTTGGCAATGACAAGCAATATCTGGGACGCGTTCGCGATGCGCTGAAGGATTCAGGCCTGGGCGAGGCCATGCTTTACACAGCTGACGGCGGTGACCACTTGGCGGCCGGAACGCTGCCCGATCTCCCCGCAGTCGTGAATTTCGCCCCGGGTGAGGCAAGAACTGAATTTGCCAAGCTGCAGAGGTTTCGTCCCGGCGCGCCGGTGATGAGCGGTGAGTATTGGGACGGATGGTTTGATCACTGGGGCGAGAAACACCACAAAACGGACCCGGCTCAGCAGCAGCAGGAACTCGACTGGATTCTGTTGCAGGGATACTCGATCAATCTCTACATGTTCCACGGGGGCACAAGTTTCGGTTTCATGAACGGGGCGAATTGGGATCGCAAGACGTACCAGCCCGACATCACCAGCTATGACTACGATTCACCGGTGAGCGAGTCCGGCGAGTTGACGAAGAAATATTTTGGATTTCGCGACGTGATCGCGCGGCACAGTCCCGGGTTGAGCTTGCCGGAGCCTCCCGCGGCATTGCCGGTGATTGAGATTCCCGCGATCCCCATGCCTGACAGCGCGCCGCTGTGGAGCAACCTGCCCGACCCCATCAGCGCGGAGGCTCCCAAGGCGATGGAGGCGTTCGGGCAATCTTTCGGATACATTCTGTATCGCACCAGGGTAGAGAAGCCGCGCAGCGGCGATCTGGTGATCCGCGAGCTTCGAAGCTACGCCCGGGTATATCAGAACGGGAAGTTGATGGGAACGATTGACCGAAGAAAAAAGCAGGATCGTCTGCGGATCGACGCTCCGGCGGGCGCAGTCCTCGATATTCTGGTGGAAGGCGCCGGCCGCATCAATTTCACCGTAGAGTTACGCTCCGAGCGGCAGGGGATCAATGGGCCGGTAACTCTTGGCGGAACGGAACTAGGTAGGTGGCAAGTTTTTCCCCTGCCCATGGACGATCTTTCGAAGCTTCAATTCACAAAAGCAAGTGCCGAAGCGGCGCATGGCCCGTCGTTTTATCGCGGGCAATTTACCCTCGATCAAACCGGCGACACCTTTCTGGACACCCGCGGCTGGGGCAAAGGAGCGGTGTGGATCAACGGCCACGCGCTCGGGCGGTTCTGGAACTTGGGCCCGCAGCAGACCTTATACCTGCCGGCCCCATGGCTCAGGAAGGGAAGCAACGAGATTATCGTCTTCGCCCAGGATGCACCGAAACAGCTTTCTGTGCGCGGACTGAAGACGCCAGTGCTCGATCAACTGGGAAGAGAATAGCTGCGGGCTTATGCCTTCGCGTTCTTGTGCATGTCGACAGTGCTCCAGGTCTTGTCTCCGGCGTGGCAGAGATTTTCCAGAGCGCAGTCGGCACAATTGGGCTTGCGGGCATAGCAAAGCTTGCGGCCATGCCAGATGATCTGGTGTGAGAAGAGGATCCAGCGCTCGCGCGGGCTGATCGCAATCAGGTCGCGCTCGATTTTCTGGGGATCATTCTCCCGGGTAAGCTCCAGGCGGCGCGAGATGCGGTGCACGTGCGTATCGACGACCACGCCCTCCGCCTTTTTGAACCAGGTTCCGAGGACGACATTGGCGGTCTTGCGCGCGACCCCGGGGAGTGTCAGCAACTTTTCCATATCGTCGGGGACTTGGCCGCCGAAATCAGCAACGATCTTTCTTGCCGCGCCTACCACGGACTTCGACTTGTTGCGAAAAAATCCCGTGGAGCGGACATCCGGTTCCAGTTGCTCCGGAGTGAGGGCGGCGAAGGCCTGCACCGTCGGATATTTGCGGAAAAGCTCGGGGGTGACGCGGTTGACGTTTACGTCCGTGGATTGCGCCGAGAGAATTGTGGCTACCAATAACTCCCATGCGCTAGCGTGAGTCAGAGCGCAGGTTACGTCGGGGTACATCTGGTCCAGGCGCTTGAGAATCTCCTGCACCCGCTCGGGCGCGACCGGGTTATAGGCCTTGGCTTGCGCTTTCTTCGGCGCGGACTTTGACGCGCCCGTCCTGGCTTTTCCCGGTTTTGGGGCATTCTGGAATTTTTCCGCTTCCCGCCCGGCGGATGTTGTGGAGGCCGAGACGCGCATTGCGCGCACCTTATCCTGGCGTCCGGTTCGGGCGGGTTGACGGGGGGTTACTCCGCGGGGCATCCCTGTTGCTTCCTTTAGTGAACGATGGGCCTCATCATAGCAACGGACATTCGGCGATTGCCAATCAGGTGTGATTTTTCGTATTTATCTCTCGCACCCATTTCTCGCAAATTCCTCGAGAAATGGGGCACCCCTGCCTTTCACTTCTTACCATGAATGGAAAGGTCAGGCTTATGCATGGGCCCTCGGTAACCATGCCGGGAATTGACGCTCCCGCTAGCGCTCGGTAGTCTGGAGATAATCCGGATCAACCAGGAAAACCCATGGCAGTGAATTCCATTCAACTCGGGCAGGTATGGCGCAGCGACGCTGACGGCCAGGATTATCTCGTCACCAAGGTGTACACCGAAGTGTTCACGCAATATGCCATGCTGCGGCCCGCCGGCATCACCGCTCCTGAGGCCCCGACCGTGAGGGTGAAAGTCTCCAAAGGCCCGCAAGGCGCGAGCTTGCCGGGATATGCCTTCACGCAGGAGGGCTCGTTCTAGCCGGCTGCTTTTTTCCGTTACACTGATTGAAGCACTCAGTACCCGTACTCGGTACTCAGCCAGGCCACACGCTTTTGACTGAGTACTGATGACCGCGTACTGAGTACGCTTTTATGACTCAAAAAATCCTCGCACTCCTCTTTGTTTTCATCAGCAATGTAATGGTCGGAACCGGCTATGCCGGCATCGTGATTCTGATGGCAATCGAGTCGGCCTGTATTCCGCTGCCTTCGGAATTGATCATGCCGTTTGCGGGATACCTGGTCTCGCAGGGTACGTTCAAGCTGTTGTGGGCGGCGACGGCGGGCGCGATCGGCTGCAATCTCGGATCGCTGGTGGCCTATGAGATCGGATATTACGGTGGCCGCCCGCTAGTCGAACGTTACGGCCGTTGGATTCTGATGGGGCGGCGCGAGCTCGACTGGGCCGACCGCTTCTTTTCCCGCTGGGGATACCTGGCCGTCTTCGTGGGACGTTTGCTTCCGGTGATCCGCACCTTTATCGCCCTGCCTGCCGGGATCGCACGCATGCCCCGCGGACGATTTCATCTCTACACATTCCTGGGATCGTGGCCGTGGTGCCTGGGACTGGCCTGGCTTGGGATGAAGCTGGGAGAGAACTGGCGTGAACTGGGACAATATTTCCACAAGTTCGATGCCGTGATCGGGATCGTGATCGTGGCCGCCTTTGTCTGGTTTGTCTGGAGCCATTGGAGGCATCGGATCAACGAGCCCTCAGAGCTCAGCCATCCATGAGTTCAATATCGGCGGATTCGATGTCGTATAGCAGAAGGATTGTGATTAGCGTGGCCGCCTGCTTCGCGGTACTAGGCATGGGTGCGCTCACGCTGACTCTGCTGACGGTGTCTCACCAGCCGCAAGCGACTGGAATCGGCTTCTCATGGCGCGGCCTTACGGAATTGCTCACGAGTTCGATTGTTCTTGGTTGGGTCGCTGGAACGGCATGGTACTTTACTCGTCGCTGATGCTTCGGCGATAGTCTGCATCCTTCGTAACCGGGAGAAAACTTGTGATCGCATCGCGCTGCATTGCCGCCGCTGTGCTATGCCTGGCCATGTCCTTACCCTGCGCGCAGGCTCAGGCTCAAACTTCGGCCGCGTCCGACAAAACCTTTGTCGTCGAGTATTACTACAAGGCAAAGTGGGGACACGCCGATGAATTCCTGAAGCTGTTCAAAAAGAATCACTATCCCTTGCTCAAGAAGCAGGTCGAGATGGGGCGCATGGTGAAAGTCTGGATGGACCAGGCTCGCTACCATACCACCGAGGATGGCCGCTGGGACTATCGCGTCACCATCGTGTTCAAGAACGCCGCCGTGGCCAACGACCCGTTCGATGAGGACGCGCTCAAGAAGCAACTCTGGCCCGACCAGGAGACTTATAACCGGGAAGAGCAGCGTCGCTTCGAGATTCTCGACGCCCACTGGGATCTTCCGGTGAAGACGGTTGATCTGGAGAGCAAACCATAAAGCCGTTCACCACCGTGGACTCGCCTCTTTGGTGAGTGCTAGCTTTGGTCCAGCTTCAAGTAGTGGGCGATCAGCTTTTCGTACCACTTCCACGGCAGGATGCGTTTCATGGCGAGTTGCATCCTTGCATCGCGCCCAACCAGGTAACGCAGCCTGGGATTTGGATCCTGCGCGATGTCAACGATGGTTCGCGCTACTGCGCCAGGGTCGGCTTTCGGAAGTGTCCGGATTACCTCACGCATGCGCAGGCTGCGCTGGAAATTTGGTGACGTTTTCTTCTTTGCTTCTTGTGCCATCACCGCGCCGACGGTCCAGATGCCGGTATCGAACGAACCTGGTTCGACCAGCACCACTCTGATTCCCAGCGAGTTCACCTCCATGCGCAGGGACTCGCTCCAGCCCTCCAGTGCATGTTTTGCCGCGGAATAGCTGCTTATGCTGATGGATCCGTGCAGTCCTGCGATAGAAGAGATCTGAATGATGTGCCCGGAACGTTGCCTCCGCATGATCGGAAGCACGGCCTTGGTCATTGCGACTGCGCCGAAAAAGTTGGTTTCGAATTGCAGGCGCAGTTCTTCCATTTGGATGTCCTCGACGAAGCCGCCGACGGCGAAGCCGGCATTGTTGATGAGCACATCGATGCTTCCGTATTCGTGGATCACGGCATTTACAAGCGCGGGCATGGAATCGAAGTGCGTCACATCGAGGGGGCGAACGTCGATCCTGTCCGTGACCTCGGCGGCGGCTGCCGCTTGATCGAGCGGTTCGCGCCTGGCTACGTTGCGCATTGTAGCGATAACGCGGAATCCCGCCTTGGCCATTTCCACCGACGTCAGCAGGCCAAAGCCGCTCGATGTGCCGGTCAAAACAACTATCTTTTCAGCCATGGCTCTTGGTGTATCACAGGCAGGAAGAGACTGGAATCCGTCTTGCTGAAGTGGGACAATAATGCCAGGCCATTTGTTGCCACAGCAGCCGCGGGCTCGAAGGAGGTCTCATGCTGGCGACACGGCACCGGTTCCACCACAATCCCTATTTTCATTTTCATCCCCTGCATACTGCCTTCTCCGTTTTGGGAGCGCTCATTCTGTTCGGAATGCTGATCTGGTTCCTGGCAGTGCCGGCGCACTGAGGGCTACAACGGGCAGCAGAGAGGGCCGCGCGGGACATCTTTGTCCTGCCGAAGAGTCTTGCTCGAGTTCCGCCGCGTGATGCACAAACTCCGGAAAATATGTGAAACGTTCTTAAGCATTGCGACGGATTCCTTGATCGGCTTTATCGAAATTTGGAATTAGACAGCAAGTCCGCCAAATCGATAAGGTTGCAGCATGGACTCGCTTATTTCTGTTGAGGATTCAAACGTAGATGTTTTGCACGAGATCAGCGTTCGCCTCAATTCGGCGGACGGATTTCACGAAATCCTTAGCCGCGTCGTCGATTTCGCCTCCGCCTTGGTGAAGTGCGATTCCTGCCTGATATATGTCCTGGAGGATGACGAACTTGTCCTGCGGTCTTCGAAGAATCCGCACCCAGAGGTCGTAGATGGTTTAAGGCTACGCGTGGGGCAGGGAATTACGGGATGGGTGGCGGAACACCGCGAACCGGTCGCGATTGCAGAGAAGGCGGCGCAGGACCCGCGTTTTCAGTTCTTTCACGAATTGCCGGAGGACAGCTACGAGGCGTTCTTATCGGTGCCGCTGATGTGCCGGGGACGAGTCGTGGGAGTCATCAATCTCCAGCACCGGCAGCACCACGTGTATCGCCAGCATGAGATCCGCATGATCTCCACCATTGGATTCCTGGTGGGAGCGGAAATCGAACTGGCGCGCCTGGAAGAAGCCAACTCCTCGCTCGCCGAACAGTTGCAAACCCGTAAGCTGGTGGAGCGCGCCAAAGGCATTCTGCAGCGCGACCTCGGTCTCGGTGAAGAGCAGGCTTATCTAGCTCTGCAGCGGCAGAGCCGGCAGAAGCGGCGTCCGATGAAGGAAATTGCGGAAGCCATCGTCTTGAGTGATGACGTAAGAGGCAATTCGCAAGGGCAGCCAGCGTAGAATTCGGCTCGCGGATTGTCGGCGCAGACAAAATACGCAGGCAAACAAAGGGCGGAGAATCCCTGGGATCTCCGCCCTTTGCTGGTTCGTCAAAGACGCAAAAAACCTACGACAGTCCAACGCAAATAGTCGATAGGAGCGATTTCAAACCCCGAGTTGAGTTCCAGTTGTACGGTTCGCACTCTTAGCGCAGCTTCAGGCGCAGTTGGACTGCGAGAGCCGGGATGAGTGATCGCTGTGGGGCTGAACCCTCGCAACTGCTGGAAGGCCGCTGCGCGAATACACTTCACAGGAAGTAGGTCCCAATTGACGTTCGATAATCAGCAGGTTTCCGTCGTTAGACTCGGCCCGGCGATGGGTTTCTAATCTTGCTCCGCTGAAAAACGTCACCGGTGGGGACACTTTAAACAGCGATTCGCCGCCATAGAGTTCCAGACATTGCTCAAGGGTTCCGAAGAAGCACTGTCCGTGCCTGGAATTGCCGGTTTCCATAGGTCGCTCCTGCAGGGCACTCCTGCGACACCCTCCATTTCAGGAGGGGAATGGGTAGGGTTATTTCTTGACGATACCACGGGAAAATCCTTTGGCAAGTACTCTAAATCCTGTAGGCGGCTATTCGGAGGTACAGGTTTTTCCACAGCAGTTTCCCATTTTGGGCTGGTATTTGCCGCATGGGCAAGCGGTGTGAGAAGATTCAAGGCGTACGTTTTGGTGGCAAGCCACCGCCACCTATCCCAGGAGGAGGAATCATGTATCTGAAGCGCCCCGGAGTGTTCATGGCTGACTGGTGGGATGCGGACGGTCTCCGCCATCGTAAGCAGTTCTCGACCGCTTCGGCAGCGCGGGAACATGAGCACCGCGAAACCGCCCTCGCGCATGCCGAGCGCGCCAGCCGGGAGATGAAGCTGGCGGCCCGCAGCAGTGGCAGTAAACGGTCCTCGGAGAGGCGGGAAAGCAGCGCCATTGAACCGGCCAAGGGTAAGCTCGGGGTCATGATCCCCGGCATGGGTGCCGTCGCCACCACGTTTGTGGCCGGGGTGGAAGCGATTCGCAAAGGCATCGCCAAGCCCATTGGCTCGCTGACGCAAATGGGGACGATTCGTTTGGGCAAGCGAACCGACAGCCGCTCGCCCAAGGTGAAAGAGTTTGTTCCCCTGGCCTCGCTTGACGACCTGGTCTTTACCGGATGGGACATCTTTGAGGACAACATGCACGAAGCTGCCAGCAATGCCGGCGTGCTTGATTACCGGCTTCTGGAGCAGCTCAAACCATTCCTTTCCTCCATCACGCCGCGCCCGGCGGTGTTCGATCACAACTACGTGAGGAAGATTGACGGGCCCAATGTGAAGAAGGGGAAGTCGAAGATGGACCTGGCAGAGCAGTTGCGCCAGGATATGCGGGACTTCAAGAAATCGAGCGGGGCGACGCGTCTGATCACGATGTGGTGCGGGTCGACCGAGTCTTTCATCGAGCCTACCGAGGCGCATCAATCGGTGAAAGCGTTCGAGAAAGCGCTGCGGGAGAACGACGAAATGATTGCTCCCTCCATGATCTACGCCTATGCGTCGCTGATGGAAGGCGTGCCTTTCGCTAACGGCGCCCCGAACCTGACCGTGGACCTGCCGGTCATGCTCGAGCTGTCGCGCAAGAACGAGGCTCCGGTCTGCGGCAAGGACTTCAAGACCGGCCAGACCATGATGAAGACCGTGCTGGCGCCGGCATTCAAGGCGCGCCTGCTGGGGCTGAGCGGGTGGTATTCGACCAATATCCTCGGGAACCGCGACGGCGAAGTGCTGGATGATCCCGGCTCGTTCAAGACGAAGGAAGAGTCGAAGCTGGGAGTGCTGGAGCACATCCTGCAACCCGGTCTGTACCCCGAACTGTACGGCAACATATTCCACAAGGTAAGGATTAACTATTATCCTCCCCGTGGTGACAACAAAGAGGGATGGGACAATATCGATATCTTCGGATGGCTCGGCTATCCCATGCAGATTAAAGTGGATTTTCTCTGCCGCGACTCGATTCTGGCGGCGCCCATCGTGCTCGACCTGGTGCTGTTGATGGATCTCGCCCAGCGCTGCTCTGACCTGCGCGGGCTCGGCATCCAGGAGTGGTTAAGCTTTTATTTCAAGTCTCCCATGACAGCGCCCGGATTGTATCCCGAGCATGACCTGTTTATTCAGCTGATGAAGTTGAAGAACACTCTGCGGCATCTGAAAGGCGAAGAACTGATCACCCACCTGGGGCTCGAATACTACGATTAAGTCGAATCGCCCGCGCAGCCATGTTATAATGTCTATGGTCATACTGAGGTGACCATAATGAAAACCATGGCTGCGGGCGAGTTCAAAGCGCGCTGCCTGCAGGTGATGGATCAGGTGCACCGGAGCCGGACGCCGGTGGTGATCACCAAGAGAGGGAAGCCGGTCGCGAAGCTGGTGCCCCTTGAGGAAGTTCCAGAGCCAATGCTGGGGCGATTAAAGGGCCAGATTGAAATCCTCGGCGACATCGTCTCTCCCATCACTCCGCTGGAAGATTGGGAAGACCTGAAGTGATTCTTCTGGACACTCACGTCCTGGTTTGGATGACCACGGATCCGGCACGCCTTTCCCGGGCGGCGGAACGGGAAATCCGGAAAGCGCGTGGGACAGGCGGCTGTGCCATCTCTTCATTCAGTCTGTGGGAGCTTGCGCTGCTCTTCGAGAAAGGCCGGTTGCGGGGCTCGGGATCGATTGAAACCTGCATTCGCCAGATCACAGAAGACGCCGCGGTGCAGATATTGGAGATTACCCCTGACGTTGCGGCGTTGGCCACAATGTTCCCGGACACTTATCCAAAAGACCCCGGGGATCGCCTGATCGGCGCTACCGCGAGGAGCCTGGGCCTCACTCTGATCACGGGGGATGAAAGAATCCTGGCCAGTCCACTCATCCGGACCGTCTGGTAGTCAGCTTCCGGGTACTTTGCCCTACCCGGCTCAGGCGAGTTTCTTCTCCCGCTTGTACTCGTCGAACTTTTCCAGAAATCGATTGATATCCCGCTTCTGCAGATAGTAGGGAGTGGAAAGCCGCAGCTTGTGGGGATCGCCGCCGCGGATCCGAATCTTATGCGTTTTCCAGAGCCAGTTTTCCAGATCGCCGCGCTGTACCGGGGGGACGTTTACGCTGACGATTCCGCAGCGCAGGGCTGGATCGGGCGAAGTCCATGACTCCGCGCCGCGTCGAATCATTTCGGCCAGGATGTAGTCGGCCATCTTCCGGTGTCGCCGCTCGATGCGCTCCGTGCCAATTTCATTGGCGAGCTGGATGGAGGCCCGCAGCCCCCAGAGCGCGGGAACGTTGGAGCTGCCGATTCGCTGAAAGCGTTCGGCGCGAATCTTTTTGTCATCCCACCCCTCGGTGGCGATCGTATTCCACAGGCGATCGATCACCTCGTCGCGCACATAGAGAAATCCGGAACCCTTGGTCGAGAAGAGCCACTTGTGCGGGCTTGAGGAATACAGGTCGCAGCCGAGATTGCGCACGTTGAGTTGCATCATTCCGGGCACGTGGGCCCCATCTACCGCGGAGAGAATGCCTTTGGTGCGGGCGAGCGCCGACAGTTCTTTGGCTGGCAGAACGACCCCGGAAAAAGTAGTGATGTGGCTGAAGAAGAGCACGCGGGTGCGCGCTGTGATGGCGTCGTTGAACAGGTTCAGCACCTGCGCCGCGTCTTTTACCGGGCGGGGAAGGGTGACTTTCTTGACCACAATGCCGTAGCGTTTGGCTTTCAGGTTCCAGGGATGCTCGCCGCCGGGATGCTCCTGATCGGTCATCAGCACCTCGTCCCCCGGCTTCATGTCGACGCCGTTCGCGATGTAGCTGTTGGCCTCGGTGGCATTGCGCAGCAGGGCAATCTCGTCGCGGGTGCATCCCACAAATTGGGCGAGGGGATCGCGGAATTCGTTCCAGGCGGCATATCCCCAGATGGGGTAATCTTCCGGGTCGTGCTGGTCCATCTTTTCGGTGGAGTTGTATCCGTCAAAGATGGCGCGAAGTACGGGGGCGGGGCTGGAGCCGACAGTACCGTTGTTCAGGTAGATCTCATCCTCGGGGATGATGAACTGGCGGCGCATCTGAGCCCAATAAGCGTCTTCGTTGCTCTCGAGCAGGGAGTGATCCGGCAGAGGCGGCGCATTTTCTACTTGTGCGAGCAGCCTGCCCCGGAAGGCGAGAGAAGCCGCGATCCCGGAAGCGGCGGTCGAGAGAAACTGGCGGCGATGGAGCACGTGGACCCCCTGGATGTCGCCGCAGTGTACATCACGAAGGGCCACCCCTTGATACAAAATGGCTTAGCCGGGATAACCTGGGCGGGGTCGGGAGCGTCTAATAAATGGGTCAAGAACAACGACTTGGCCTTTCCCCTGCGGGCGTATAATCGGGCGTAAGGAGTACCCCTATGAAACTCAGATGGCTGGCAATTGCGATCGGATTGGCGGCGTTCAGTGTAGAGCCCTGGACGTTTGCCCAGACCCAGAATCCTGGCCAGAACTCACCCCAAAGCCAGGCTCCCGATCCGGACGCGGGGCAGCCCAAAGCCGGGGACGTGCAGAATGCCCCTAAGCAGAAGCCTGCCGCCCTGCCGACCCAGGATGATAGCCAGATCAAGCACAATGGCGGGAAGACCGACGTCGACGCCGTGGGCAACCGCAACGTCGGCTGCGGTCGCGGCGTAGGGAACTGGTACTCCGTGGAAGGGCAGGTGGCCCGTGGCCGGCAGTACGCGCAGCAGATCGAGTCGCAGATCAAACTGGTGAACGATCCTGTCATAACCGAGTATGTCAATCGCGTGGGACAGAACCTGGTGCGCAACTCCGATGCGCAGGTGCCGTTCACGATCAAGGTCATTGACTCCGACGTGGTCAACGCGATGGCGCTGCCCGGCGGATTCTTCTATGTGAATTCCGGCTTGATTCTGGCCGCCGACGAGGAAGCTGAAATGGCGGGAGTGATGGCGCATGAAATCGCCCACGTTGCCGCCTGCCACTATGGACGCGAAATGACGCGCGCCAATCTTCTGCAGTTGGCCTCGTTGCCCGCTATCTTCATGGGCGGCGCTTTGGGATATGGCATTTACGAAGGCATGGGACTGGGGATTCCGCTGACCTTCCTGCACTTCTCGCGCGGATTCGAGGCAGAAGCTGATTACCTGGGCATCGAGTACATGTACCGTGCCGGGTATGATCCGTCAGCCTTTGTGTCGTTCTTCGAGAAGATCCAAGCCATGGAGAAAAAGAAGCCGGGAACCCTGTCCAAGGCCTTCGACACGCACCCGCAGACTCCCGACCGCATCGAGAAATCGCAGGATGAAATCCGCAAGATTCTTCCTGCCAAGCAGCAGTACGTGGTCACGACTTCGGAATTCGACGAGGTCAAAGCCAGGCTGGCGGCGATCGAGAATAAGCACAAGCTGCTGGACGAGAAGGATGCCAATAAGCCCAGCTTGCGGCGTACTTCGAACACCACGGACAAGTCCGACGACAGCAAGAAGGACGATGATCGCCCTACCCTGAAGCGGCGTGACGATTCGAACTAGATAAGTTGTTTGAGGAACCGGCGGCCAAGGCCGCCGGTTTTTTTTGTCTCCTGTGCCCATGGTTGCCCCACCCTTCTCGCACTTTGTGCGAGAGGCTGGGGATATTAAACTCGCAAGCCCACTCCGCGAAGAGAACCCGGCCCTCGAAGGCACAGTAAGCCCGCAAATGCAGGGATCACCAATTCCCCGGGAATTACATCTCATCACTAGTGCCTGTGATCCCGGTCACAGATAGGACTTGGGGAACAACTTACGCTCGACTATGCTGTTATTACGGGCGCAAAAAAGGCGGACACGTACATGCCGGAAAATACACTGACCATCACTGACAATCGCACTAGTAAGACCTATACCGTACCGCTGGACAATGGCACGATCCGGGCGATGGATCTGCGGCAGATCAAAACCGGGCCCGAAGATTTTGGCGTGATGACCTACGACCCCGCGTATCTAAATACGGCGTCGTGCAAGAGCGCCATCACTTATATCGATGGCGACAAGGGAATTCTGCGTTATCGCGGATATCCGATCGAGGTGCTGGCCGAGCGCTGCACCTTTCTGGAAGTGGCTTACCTGTTGATGTTCGGTGAATTGCCGACCGAGAAGGAACTCAAGCAGTGGGTGTACGACATCACGCACCACACCATGCTGCATGAAACCACCAAGAAGTTCATGGAAGGATTCCGCTATTCGGCGCACCCCATGTCGATGTTCGTGAGCACGATTGCGGCGCTTTCCAGCGTTTATCCCGACGCCAAGTTCGTGCGCGATCCCAAGCACCGCATGCACCAGATCATCCGGCTGATCGGCAAGGTGCCGTCGATTGCGGCCATGTCCTACCGCCATAACGTGGGCTTCCCCTACGTGTATCCCGACAACGATCTGAGCTATACCGAGAATTTCATGAACATGCTGTGGAAGATGGTGGAGCCGAAGTACGTGGCGCATCCGGCGATTGCGCGGGCTCTGGACATTCTCTTCATCCTGCACGCCGATCACGAGCAGAATTGCAGTACCAGTGCGATGCGGTCGGTGGGAAGTTCGGAGACAGATCCGTACCTGGCCGTGGCCTCCGCCGCTTCGGCGCTCGCCGGCCCCCTGCACGGGGGCGCCAACGAAGAAGTCCTGAAGATGCTGGACGAGATCGGCACCAAAGACAACGTCCCCGCTTACATCAAGAGGGTGAAGGAAGGCAAGCTCAAGCTGATGGGTTTCGGGCACCGCATCTACAAGAATTACGATCCGCGGGCGAAAATCATCCGCTGGAGCGCGGAACAGGTGTTTGAGGTAACCGGACGGAATTCCAAGCTGGACATTGCCCTGGAACTGGAACGCATCGCGCTGGAAGACGAGTATTTCGTGAAGCGGAAGCTCTATCCCAACGTGGATTTCTATTCCGGGATTATGTACCAGGCCATGGGCTTCCGGCCCGAAATGTTCACCGTGTTGTTTGCGATCCCGCGGACGGCAGGCTGGCTGGCGCAGTGGGAAGAGCTGATGAACGATCCCGAGCAGAAGATTGCGCGCCCCCGCCAGATCTATACGGGACAGGGAGAGCGGGAATTCATCCCGCTGGATAAGCGCGTTCCTGTGCCCATCCCCGCGGACTACCCGGCCCGCTAACACGTAGCCCCGGACGCATTCGTCCGGGGCCGACAACAGAGTCTCGAGGGCGTGGATGTAGCGTGTAAGCTCAGCAGGCGCCGGATTTCAATCTCGCGAAGCTTCAGCTTCCTGCAGATTCAGGCGGTGTGCTTGGCCAATTCCGCCAGGCGTTCACGATGACGTTCCGGCGAAGTAATGACCTTCATCTCCTGCCAGTCGTAGGCGAATTCCTTCCCACAATCGAGACAGACGACGTAGGTTCCGGTCAGCGCGGCAGCCTGGGGGCGGCGTTTGGCGCGGCGAACCGTAACGGGAAAGCTATAACGGGAGTGTCTGCAGCCGAAAAGAGCTTCGACCAGTTTTGCGATCATAACCCACCTTCCATACCTGAGCGTGTATGCCAGACCTGGGTTGTACCGAGTGTGCGCCCCCTCACTACGACTGTGTATACGCGGCCACTCATTCACTTAGATTCACCGATCGCCAAAAGGGTTTAGGTTTTCCACAGGAGGGTGTTGCAAACGAGGGGCCGCAGTGGATGTAGTTCGATCCACGAGGCTTACTTCGGTCCAGGCCGGGAACAAACCTGCCTTGGAGTGAACTATTTTGCACTCCTGGTTAGCAAAGCGGCATGGCTGCGGGGGATCTGCGGCCGCGCGGCCACCGCAAATCCAGCACTTTCTGCGGCGCGCAGCTGGGAGTCGAACATCGCCGGCTTGACGTGTCCTCGCGGCTCCGCGAGCAGCACCTTACCTTCTGATCTCAAGGCTTGCGCGACCTCCGCGAAGAAGCGCGGTGCGTCTGGAAATTCGTGAAGCATGGCGAATGCGAGTGCGAAATCGATTTTGCGGCAGAGGTCGTCCAGCGCCATGCTCGCTGCGGACACCACCCGCGCGTCGATGCGATCCAGCAACCCGGCCCGGGCAGCGCGGGTTTTCAGCGTTGCGATCATCTTCGCTTGCACGTCGACCACAATCACGCGTCCGGATGGGCCAACAAGTTTCGCCAGCGGGATCGTGAAAAAGCCCATCCCCGGCCCGGGTTCGAGCACCGTCATCCCCTCCCTCACATAAGGGCTGAGAATCTTCACCGGATCCTGCAGCCACCGGCGCACAGGGCTGATGAGGAAATAACCAATCCACCACGGACACACGCGATGTGGCATAGCTGAATCGTAGAACGCCAGGGTCCACCAGGACGGGTGCGCCTACCAAGCCTGGGGCCTCATTCGATAACCGAGATGATTGTGTCGCGAAAAGGAAAGGGTACCGCAGGAGGTACGGCGATAGCGGAATGGGCAGAACTACGATGGTCTGGCGGCGTGGGCTACACGCTTTGCGGGCCGCGCTTTTTCTGCTGCTGGCACTTGGTCATGATCGCCGAGCGCAGGCGGCTGCGGAGATCGTCCGGCAGTTCATAGAGCTGGGAATCGCGATAGATTTCGATGGTTTTCTTGGTGGTGTCGCACACCACGTAGCAGTTGTGGCACCAGGAGAGGTGATTTTCTAACTCCACCTTGGTTTTTTCGTCAAGAACGCCGTCCAGATAACTGGTCAGCTCGTGAAGGAATTCAGAGCATTTCACTGGTTGCCATCTCCGCTCGCCACATCATTTTCCAAATCTCCAATTCTGGCACTGCTTTTCTTGTCATCGCCGTTCTCGCGCCTCTGGAAGTACCGGGTCAGGCGCTCGCGCAGTTGCAGGCGCGCCCGCAACAGCCGAGATTTTACCGCGGGCACGCTCAGTTCCAGCGCCGCCGCGGTCTCTTCCGTGGATAAACCTTCGACATCTCTCAGCACGAACACCGTCCGGAAGCCCGGGGGCAGTCCCTGGATGGTCTTGCTCAGGATCTCGCGCAATTCGGCTTGCGTGTACTGCTGTTCCGGATTCGGACTCCAGTCCGCAATTTCGCGGGGCAAGGAATCGTCTTCGGTTTTGATGTCCTCGTCCAGCGAAACGGTGCGCTCAGGCTTGCGCCGGCGCAACTTCATCAGCGCTTCGTTGACGGCGATCCGCACCAGCCAGGTATAAAACTTCGACTGCTCCTGGAACTTAGCCAGATTGCCGTAGGCCTTGAGGAACGCTTCCTGCACCACGTCTTCCGCGTCTTCGCGATTTTGCGTGATGTGCTGGGCGATCCGAAACACGTTGCGATCGTAGCGGCGGACCAGTTCTTCGAAGGCGCTATCGTCCCCTTGCTTGGCCGCCCGTACGAGCGCTAGTTCCTCGCTAACAGGCTCATCTAGTTTGTTTTGGATGGCTCCCATGGTCCCGGCGATTCAGTAATTTTGCCCGCTGTCGCAGCAACGTCACCAAGAATTCTCAGCGCCCGAATGACGACACAACGAAATCGGAACTGTTATTTTACTTGGTAACCAGCCGGATGGCGAATGGGATTGCGGTGGCCCACAACCGGAGTTTGCGTTACAGTTCCAAAAGGGCGGATTTATTCCCGAGAAACAGGTACCGAAGTCACCTTCTGCGTTCTGACAAGTGCCGTATAATCAGCAGTTAGGAACGTGTCACTTTGCGTACTTTCAAAGTGTGGCGCGGGAAACGGTCTTCTGAGAAATGGCGGACAGCAAGCAGCTTCAGCAAATCGTCGAGCGCGCGGTAGCGCAGGTTCTCGACCGCCAGTTCCCGAAGTTGCAATCCGAAATAGTGGAGCGCGTGTTGGCGGAGTTGCCCGCGCTGACGCCGCGCGCGGGCGCAGGCGCCGCCCCCGTTCCCAGTGGCCTCGTGCATTCCATGGCTGCGATTCATGCCGGGAGCACGCAGAAAGAAATCCTGCGCGCGTTGCTGGATGCGGCTTGCGGATATGCGGCGCGGGTGGCGCTGTTCGTGGTGAAAGCGGGAGCGGCTACCGGCTGGCAGAGCCGCGGCCTGGGCGAAGACGATGCGGTCAAAGATTTTCCTTTAGATATTGGCAGCGGGCCGGTGGCTCACGCCTATCAGAACCGGGTGCCTGCCCCGGCCAACATCGCCGAGATGGACCGTCGGTTCGTGAAACAGTTTGGCGGGCCGGAGAACGAGCAGATTCTAGTTCTGCCTCTCGTCCTCAAGGAAAAAGTAGCCGCGCTACTGTACGCTGACGGTGGAGCGACCGGCCTGCTCGACGCCGCTTCTTTGGAAGTGCTGGTGATGACCACCAGCGCGTGGCTGGAAGTGACCTCGCTGCGCAAGCAGGCGCAGGCCCACCGTGAGGCCGGGGACAGCGCGGCGGTCGAACCGCCTCCGCGCGCAATGCCAGTCCAGACGGTCAGCACATTTTCCGATCCTTTTGCCGCGCACACTCCCAGGCACCTGGCGAAATCTGCTGCCGAGCCTGAGCCGGCGGCCGAAGTGGTCGAAGTCGCTACCGGTGCATCGGCCAGCGCGGCGGCGGCTCCGGCCACCGATCCCTTTGCCGGGCTCTCGCCCGAGGACGCTGATACGCACCGCAAGGCCCAACGCTTCGCCCGCCTGCTGGTGGACGAGATCAAGCTCTATAACCAGGCCAAAGTCTCCGAAGGGCGGCGCAATAAAGATCTTTACGATCGCCTGAAAGAAGACATTGAGAAGAGCCGCGCCACCTTCCAGAAGCGCTACGGCAGCACCGCAGCGGGCGCCGGCGATTACTTCCAGAAAGAAGTAATTCGCAGCCTGGCGGAAGATGATCTTTCCGTGATGGGCGCGAACTTCCGCAAATAGGGCTTACGCCGGGCGCTGGTTTGCCGGCGCGGCAAGCGGCATCAAATTCAGGGACGGCTTCGGCCGTAGGGGATTTACAGCAGGTTCTGGATCTCGGTTTCCCGGGCAAGTAAATAAAAGTGGTTCGATTCAGTCTCAAGTACTCGCGGATGCTCGCTTTGGCGGGCGGGCTGTTAAGCGCGACCTCCGGTGCGTGGCCCTTTCAAGCGGCAACGTCAAACCCGGATCAGGCACCGGTAGCGAAGACGTCGCCATCCTCGAAGAAAACGCCCAGCTCAAAATCCAGGGCAGCAGCGAAAAAGAATCCGGCGGGCAGCCGCAGCACGGCGCGCCGGCGGCGCCGGGTCATGTCGCCGCGCGTGCGCCGCATCCGGCAGGCCTTCGTCGCCTCCACATCCTTGCGGCCCATGGCGCAGCAATTGATCCAGGATCGCACTCCCGCCGCCTATGCCGGGGTCGAAGCCTTCGCCCGCGCCCACTCCAAAGAGGACGCGGGAGCGTTAGCCTGGCTGGCGGTGGGATACGCTCACGTCATCGATCACGAATGCGCGAAGGCCATCGATCCGCTGAACCGGGCTAAGCCATTGGCGGGAGATCTGGGCGATTACGTCGCCTATTACCTGGGAACCTGTTACCTGCAAAC